>Ga0308025_1001437_pt1 | contig 11333 bp, 10 predicted proteins | sample Neamet422_FD_201298 | JGI IMG/M metagenome (GOLD analysis project Ga0308025, IMG submission 201298) | Marine microbial communities from water near the shore, Antarctic Ocean - #422 | ecosystem: Environmental > Aquatic > Marine > Unclassified | place: Southern Ocean | collected 2014-10-03
GCCTACAGCTGTGCTGGAACAGGCGCAAGCGGAAATTTTAGATTGGCAAGGTCGTGGTTTGTCGGTGATGGAAATTAGTCACCGGCACCCAGCCTTTATGGCTATGGTGGCAGAAGCTGAGACTAAGCTGCGCCAGCTAATGAACATACCCAGTAACTATAAAGTGCTTTTTCTGCAAGGTGGAGCGACAGCTCAGTTTGCCCTGTTACCTATGAATTTGTTAGGGAATAAAACCCACGCAGATTATATAGATACAGGAATTTGGTCTGCTAAAGCCATTGCAGCTATGGCGCCTTTTGGCACAGCTTCAAAGATTGGGTCAAGTGCTTCTGGTGGCTATGTGACAGTGCCAAGCCAGGATCAACTAAAGCTTAATGAAGATGCTGCTTATGTGCATTACTGCCCTAATGAAACCATTGGGGGTTTGGCGTTTGACTATGTACCTAATACAGGTTCTGTGCCGTTAATCGCTGATATGTCCTCAACCATTCTTTCAGAGCCTATAGATGTGAGCGCCTTTGGTGTGATTTACGCTGGCGCTCAAAAAAATATTGGGCCAGCAGGCATAACTTTAGTTATTATAAGAGAAGACTTGTTGGGTAGTGCCTCTACTATTACGCCTAACCCTTTTAACTATGCTTTACAGGTGGCTAATGATTCCATGCTGAATACACCGCCCACTTATGGCTGGTATTTAGCAGGGTTAGTATTTGACTGGTTATTACAGCAGGGTGGTCTTGTCTCTATGGCAGAAAAAAATACAGCTAAAAGTCAAATGCTGTATCAAGCCATCGATGATAGCCAGCTTTACTCTAATAACATTCAAAGTGCTAATCGCTCTAAAATGAATGTGACCTTTACTTTGGCTGACGTTGCTTTAGAGAGTGAGTTTTTGCAACAAGCTCAAGCCAATGGCTTGCTCAATTTGAAGGGTCACCGCAGTGTGGGTGGTATGAGGGCAAGTATTTATAATGCAGTTCCCGAAGAGGCGATTATTGCGTTGGTGGCCTTTATGAATCAATTTGAAAAAAACCACTGGGCTTAATGTAATTATGACCAAGCCAGAACTAACACAAGAGCAAGAGCTTGGCCAGCTGCGCCAAGACATTGATCAAATTGATCAGCAAATACAAAGCCTCATCAACCAGCGTGCATCCTGTGCACAAAGGGTTGCGGAAGTTAAGCAGTTGCACCAGGGTAGCCAAGATGCTGTGTTTTATCGGCCAGAGCGAGAGGCTCAGGTGTTACGTAGGGTTATGGAACGTAATCAAGGTCCATTAGATGATGAAGAAATGGCTCGGCTATTTCGTGAGGTGATGTCTGCATGCTTGGCCCATGAACAGCCTATGAAGATCGCTTTTCTTGGCCCTGAAGGCACCTTCACTCAAGCGGCTGCTCTAAAACATTTTGGACATTCGGTGATCAGTGCTCCTTTAGACTCTATCGATGAAGTATTTCGTGAAGTTGAATCTAAGAGTGCTCACTATGGTGTAGTACCTATCGAAAACTCGTCTGAAGGTATGGTAAATAATACTTTGGATAGTTTTCGTCACTCCTCTTTGGTCATTTCTGGTGAAGTAGAAATGCGTATTCACCAAAACCTATTAGTGAAGCAAGGCACTGATTTGTCCCAAGTAGAGCGTATTTATTCTCATTCTCAATCTTTAGCTCAGTGTCGCTCGTGGTTGGATAACCACATGCCTCATGCTGAGCGGTTTGCAGTGAGTAGTAACGCAGAGGCTGCTCGCAGGGTAGCTGAGCAAACTGGAGCAGACACTGGTAAAGTGGCAGCGATTGCTGGTCTTATGGCAGCCCAGCTATACGAGTTAAAAGTTAAAAATGCAAACATTGAAGACCAAGCTGACAATACCACTCGGTTTTTGATTATCGGACACGCGACAGTTCCTGCCTCAGGTGAAGATAAAACCTCGTTGTTGGTGTTGGCTCGCAATAGGCCAGGAGCGCTGTATCATATCTTGGAGCCATTCCATCGCAACAATGTGAGTATGACTAGCATTGAGTCTAGGCCTTCGGGTCAGGGTGCTTGGGGTTATGTGTTCTATATTGATTTTGAAGGCCATCATAGTGATGCCAAAGTTAAGCAAGTTCTTAAAGACTTGGATCAAGACTCTATAGAAGTGCGCTTGCTAGGGTCTTACCCTCAGGCCGTGCTTTAGTGGCCTCTGAAATGTTGGTGCCTGATGTAACTAAGAATTTTTCTCATGCTAACGTAATGATTTTAGGTTTGGGGCTTATCGGAGGGTCTTTAGCTGCTGCTTTGCGTCGCACTAGAAAGCATCAGGTATGGGGCTATGATCTTGATCAGGCTAGTATGGATCAAGCCCAAGAGCAAGGTGTCATAGATCGCCAAGTGTTAGATTTGGCCGGGACTATTGGCCAAATGAATGTCATAGTCTTGGCTGTCCCTGTTAAAGCTATGGAAAAAGTTTTAGCCCAAGTGGCTCCTTTCCTAAAGCCGCACACCTTGGTATCTGACGTAGGGAGTGTGAAGGGCAGCATTATCTCTGCAGCCTATGATATTTTTGGTACACCGCCACCAGGGTTTGTGCCTGGACACCCTATTGCTGGGTCTGAGCGAAGTGGCATTAAAGCGGTGAATATTGATTTATTCGTTGATCACAAATTTATTATTACCCCGTTGCCTACTAGTCATCCTCATGCGATAGAGGTGCTAGGTGATATGTGGGTGGGCGTAGGTAGTGAGATTTTACTTATGAATGTCGAAAGGCATGATGAAGTGTTAGCCGCCACAAGTCACTTGCCGCACCTTTTAGCGTTTTCTTTGGTGGACACGTTGGCCTCAGATGCCGACAATAAGGACATTTTTCGCTACGCAGCAGGTGGTTTTAGAGACTTTACTCGGATAGCGGGTAGCGATCCAACTATGTGGCATGATGTATTTATTGCCAACCGTGACGCCTGTCTTAAAGCTTTAGATCAGTTTACTGAAGGTTTGACTAAGTTAAGGGATGCTGTTGCTACAGGTGACAGTCAAACCATGATGGGTGTTTTAACTCGGGCACGCAGTGCTCGGCATCATTTTGAAAAAATATTGGCAAACTCTGCCTATGCTGGAACTATGACAAATACAAAACACTTTAACGTACATCCAGGTGGTCAAGTACAAGGGCGCATTCGTGTCCCCGGCGACAAGTCCGTTTCTCACCGGTCCATAATGCTTGGTGCATTAGCCCAGGGCACTACTCATATTAGTGGCTTTTTAGAGGGCGAAGATGCCATGGCAACTTTGCAAGCGTTTCGTGACATGGGAGTTGTAATTGAGGGGCCTTCAGAAGGTAATGTAGTGGTGCATGGCGTGGGTCTTAATGGTCTTAAGGCACCACCTGGCCCACTTTATGTAGGTAACTCTGGCACAACTATTCGTTTGATGGCAGGCCTTATGGCAGGCCAGGCCTTTGATGTGGAGCTTAGTGGTGATATATCTCTGAATAAGCGACCAATGGAGCGTGTAGCTAAGCCATTGCGTTTAATGGGGGCGATTGTTGATACAGCAGATGGTGGCTGTCCGCCTATGAAAATTAAAGGTGGTCAAGCCCTAACTGGTATTCACTATGACTTGCCCATGGCCAGTGCCCAGGTCAAGTCTTGTGTCATGTTGGCTGGATTATATGCCAAAGGTAGTACCAGTGTTACTGAGCCGGCACCTACTCGTGATCATACCGAGCGGATGTTACAAGGCTTTGGGTACGAAGTTGCGCGAACCGAAGCGACCTGTTCCATTAAAGGTCAGGGGCAGCTAATAGCTACTGATATAGATGTACCATCTGATATTTCATCAGCCACTTTTTTCCTAGTTGCTGGCGCTATTTGTGAAGGCTCAGACCTTATTATTGAACATGTTGGTATGAACCCAACCCGCATTGGAGTGATTAATATATTGCGTTTAATGGGGGCAAACCTTACCGTTCAAAATGAGCGTGTGGTCGGTGGTGAGCCAGTAGCAGATTTACATATCAAGTATGCACCCCTTAAAGGTATTCATGTGCCTGAAGATCAGGTGCCATTGGCGATTGATGAGTTTCCAGCACTTATGGTTGCTGCATCTTGTGCTACTGGCACGACTACCATTACCGGTGCGCAAGAGTTGCGGGTGAAAGAAAGTGATCGCATACAAGCAATGGTAGATGGCCTTAGCTCCATGGGAATCAATATAGAAGGTACGGCTGATGGAGCTATTATTCAAGGCATGGGTGCGGATAAGAAATTTAATGCTGCACAGATTGTCACCCATCACGACCATCGTATAGCTATGGCGTTCACCATTGCGGGGCTGCGATCTTGCGACAATATAAAAATTCTTGATTGTGCCCACGTAGCTACATCTTTTCCTAATTTTGTTGAGCTAGCACGTACTGTCGGTATGACTCTTGACGAGGAGTATCAGTCATGAAAACTGTACCAATTATTACCATTGACGGACCTAGTGGATCTGGCAAAGGCACACTATGTAAATTACTAGCAGATCGTTTGAACTACCATTTGCTGGACAGTGGAGCCCTATACCGGTTGGTGGGTTTAGCCGCTGAGCATCATGGGGTGAGTACCGAAAATGAATTGGCCGTAGCAGATATTGCAGCCTGTTTAGATGTGCAATTTAAGGCCCAAGGTGATGGAGTGCAAGTGGTCTTAGAAGGTGAAGACGTGAGCCAAGCCATCCGCACAGAAGTATGTGGTATGAACGCTTCAAAGGTGGCCAGTCTTACTTTAGTTCGTAAAGCCCTGAAAGGGCGCCAAAGAGCCTTTGCAGAGCTGCCTGGTTTGGTGGCCGATGGTCGTGACATGGGCACCGTTATCTTTCCAGAAGCACAGGTAAAGGTTTTCTTGACGGCAAGTGCGCAAGAACGAGCCGATAGAAGGTATAAACAGTTGAAAAGCAAAGGTTTGAGTGCTAGCCTGTCAGGCATACTGACGGACATTCAGAAACGAGACGAGCGCGATGAGAATCGTAGCGTTGCACCTTTGAAACCGTCTGATGATGCGTTAGTGATTGATTGCACCCACATGAGCATTTTGGACGTGGAGCAAAAAATACTTACATATATTCACAGTAAAGGTGTTATCTAACACCGTTACTTAACATTAACTAACTAGAGGTGCTCCGAGGCGTCTGTACTGCAAGTCAGCTGACAGCGTGTCGTCAACCTCATCGAGTATTGCAATGGGCGAAAGTTTCGCAGACTTGTTTGAAGAAAGTCTTCAGCAGGTAGAGATGAAAAAGGGTGCTTTGATTACTGGTGTAGTCATTGCGATTGACAGTGAAATGGTCACTATTAACGTAGGCTTAAAGTCTGAAGGTGTCGTTTCACGAAGTGAATTTCTAAATGCAGCGGGGGAGCTAGAAGTTGCCGTTGGTGATGATGTATTAGTTGCCTTGCAAGAAATTGAAGATGGCTTAGGTGCCACCCAAGTATCTCGCGAACGTGCTCGTGAAATGGAACGCTGGCATCAACTCGAAAAGATCCAAACAGACGATCAAACCGTTACAGGTATTATTAGTGCGCGTGTTAAGGGTGGCTTTAACGTTGAGCTGGGTGGCATTAGAGCCTTCCTACCAGGCTCTTTGATTGACACTCGCCCGCTTCAAGATGTGTCTCATTTAGAAGGGATAGATCTAGAATTTAAGATCATCAAGTTGGATATGCTTCGTAATAACGTGGTTGTATCGCGTAGGGCATTGATGGACGAAGCTAATAAGGCACAACGTGCACAGGTACTAGCGACCCTTGAAGAAGGTGCGGTAGTGAAAGGATTTGTTAAAAATCTTACTGATTATGGTGCATTTATTGACCTTGGTGGCCTTGACGGTCTGCTTCATATTACTGACATTGCATGGCGCCGTATTAAGCACCCAAGTGAAATGTTAACTGCTGGTGCAGATATTGAAGTTAAAGTATTGAAGTTTGATGCTGAAAAGCAACGAGTGTCTTTAGGTTTGAAGCAACTTCAACAAGATCCGTGGACTAGCTTTACCAATACTTACCCAACTGGAAGCCGATTGCCCGCCACAGTGACAACTGTGACAGATTATGGTTGTTTTGCCCGTGTTTCTGATGGCATCGAAGGCCTCGTTCACGCTTCTGAAATGAGTTGGATGAAGCGTAACCTGCACCCATCTAAAATGGTGTCTGTAGGTGAAGAAATTGAAGTGATGATATTAGATATCAACGGAGAAAAGCGACGCTTGTCTTTGGGTATGAAGCAATGCAGTGAAAGCCCTTGGGTTGCGTTCTCTAAGCAGTACTCAGAAGGCGATAAAGTGTCTGGTAAGTTAAACTCTAAGACCGACTTTGGCCTATTTATTGGTTTAGAAGATGGTATTGATGGTCTTGTCCATGTTTCTGACGTAGATTGGAATAAGAGTGACGAAAGTCTTTTGGAAAGCTTCCAGAAAGGTCAGCAAATTGAAGCTGTGATCTTATCGATTGATACAGAGCGCCAGCGTGTTGCTCTTGGCATTAAACAAATGGCTGGTGACCCATTCTCAGACTATGCAGCAACCAATGCTAAAGGTGCCGAAGTTATGGGTACTATAGCAGAAGTGACTCCTGGTGGTTTATTGATTGACCTAGCTGAAGGCGTTCAAGGCTTCTTAAAACGTGGTGAATTGGCTCAAGGTCAAGAATTAACAGACTTTAAGGAAGGCCAAGAAATCACTAGTTTTGTGGCTAACTTAGACCGTAAAGGCCGTTCTATCAGCCTAGCGATACGAGCCCAAGAAGTTGCACAACAGCGTGTACAGATGCAGGAGCTGAATACCAAAACGATTGAAACTGAAGGCCCAACGACTATTGGTGACCTGATCAAGGAACAGCTTAAGAAATAATAAAAAAGGATAGGCTATGCGTAAGTCTGAACTGATTGAAAATTTGATTGACCGCTTTGACAGTGTTCCTATTAAGAATGTAGAGCAGTCAGTAAAGGCCATTATTGATCATATGGCTGATGCTCTTGCAGCGGGGGATCGGATTGAAATAAGGGGTTTTGGCAGCTTTTGCTTACACTACCGAGCACCAAGAACGGGGCGAAACCCGAAAACGGGGGATTCGGTAGAGTTGGCAGCAAAGTATGTCCCTCACTTTAAACCAGGCAAAGAGTTACGCGATCAGGTAAACGATAGTCTATAATAGGCTATCGTTGATTAAAGGTTGGAATCACCTCAACCGCCCTGATTAGGTAAAAGCACGTGAAATTAATAAAGTCTTTATTCTTTGTTGTCATCACTTTGGTGGCGTTGATTGTCGGAGTGCTGTTCAGTACTCGCAATAGTCAGGCGGTACCTTTAGATCTTATCCTTTTTCAATTCCCCCCTGTAAGCATAGCGATCTGGCTCTTGCTAAGTTTAGCAACAGGCATGATGTTGAGTGCGTTTATATATAGCGTGATCACCTTTAAGCTAAAGCGACACAACACCCAATTGCAGCGTCAGCTGACTAAATTAGGAAAAATGCGATCTGAGCATAAGGTAGCCGGGTAAGTATGGATGCTTCCTTTATTGTTGTTTTAATTACTGCCTTAGGCATAGGTTGGTGGTTGGGACAAAGAGAAAGTCAACAAAAACGAACGGCTCGATTAGGTTTGCAAGCTGATTATTACCGTGGTCTTAATTATCTGTTAAATCAACAAACAGACGAAGCTCTAGATCTATTTATTCATGCACTAGAAGTTAATCCACAAACCGTTGAGACTCACTTAGCTTTGGGAAGTTTATTCCGACGCAGAGGCGAAGTTGATAAAGCGATCTTAATTCATCAAAACTTACTATCCAGTAAAGGTCTAGACCAAGAGCATTTGATGCTTGCTGAGCTCGAATTAGCTCACGATTTTATCAAAGCAGGCCTGTTAGATCGTGCAGAGGAACTACTACTTGACGTTGCTCAACAGCCTAACCAGCAAAAAATTAAAGCCACAGAACTTTTAGTGGATGTATATCAGCGTGAACAGGATTGGCGTAAAGCGCTAAAAGTAGGTGCTGCTGCTGACGTGCCGGCCAGCGTTGAATTGGCCCAGAGACTGTCTCATTTTTGCTGTGAGCTGGCAGAAGAAGCTCTACAGGCAAGCGAAGAGCAAGACTGCCTTGTGCATTTAAAGCAAGCGAAGCGGCACAATGCGGATAACCCAAGGGTGAGCTTTTTACGTGCTAAATTAAGTATGCAGCAAAACAATTACACAGATGCAAAGCGGCACCTTTTGGTGCTAGTGCAACAAGACTTACAACTAGTGCCAGAGATTATCCAACCTTTGAGCCTATGCTTTTCTAAGCTAGGTGACATAAAAGGATGGAGGGCTTGGTTAAGTCAAGGCATGTCACAACACCCAAGCACCAGCTTATTAGTCGCTCAAGCTCAGGAAATTGGTCAGCAAAATGATTCAGATGCAGCGATCTATATGACAGAACAGCTGCGCCAAAGGCCCTCCTTAAAGGGTTTTAATTATCTCATTGACTTGCATATGCAGTGGGCGTCTGAGAATGCGAAAGATAGCCTGCAAGTACTTAAAGGTCTAACTGTTGCGCTACAAAAAAGTAAGCCACAGTACCGATGTAGGCAGTGTGGCTTTGCAGGAAATTCTATGCACTGGCAGTGCCCTAGTTGTCACCAGTGGGATAGTACCAAGCCTATTTACGGATTAGAAGGAGAGTAACTTGAAGCAAAATTCACCCATTGTTGTGGCTCTAGATTATAGTACAGCAGATCAAGCTATTGTGATGGCGCAACATTTAGACCCAGCACGGTGTCGCTTAAAGGTAGGTAAAGAACTATTTACTGCAGCGGGTCCACAATTGGTTGAGCAGCTTCAAAAATATGGTTTTGAAATATTTTTAGACCTTAAGTTTCATGATATTCCAAACACAGTTGCTAAAGCAGTATTGGCTGCAGCGCGCATGGGTGTGTGGATGGTTAATGTGCATGCCAGCGGTGGTGCAGAAATGATGCAGACGACTAAAGCTGCCCTTAAAGCAAAAGGTGGACATCAGCCTTTATTGATTGCAGTTACGGTATTAACAAGCATGGATGCAGCTGGTTTGAAAGCTACAGGTATAGACCAATCACCAGCTCAGCGTGTGCTTTCATTGGCGCACTTAAGTCAAGACTCTGGTTTTGACGGTGTTGTTTGTTCAGCGCAAGAGTCTGCCTTGTTAAAGGCTGAGCTGGGTGCGGAGTTTAAATTGGTGACTCCAGGGATCCGCCCACACTTTTCCCTGGTGGGTGATCAAAAGCGTATTATGACCCCTGCCAAAGCAATGGCTGCTGGTAGTGATTATTTAGTGATTGGCCGGCCAATCACCCAAGCAGATGAGCCAATGAAGGCGCTGGAACTGATTGAGGAAGAACTTTCCTAACGGTGTCATGATCTTGTGCTAGGCTTAGTGGGTCTCAAGGAATTAGAGGCTCAATTTTTTAATCAAGGAGTAGATTATGAATATAACTCGTAAAATAGCGTTTCTGTTATTGTCCATGGCTATCACTTTAGGATCTTTGTCACCACTGATCCACGCCGATACCCAAGGCCTCATAAACATTAATACGGCAACTGCCGTTGAACTTGCTGAAGCCATTGAAGGCGTAGGAGAGGTTAAAGCAGAAGCTATTATAGCTCTGCGAGAACAGCTTGGTGGCTTTATTAACTTGGAGCAATTGCTTAATGTCAAAGGCATAGGCGACGCTACCCTCTTACGCATTCGTTCTGTAATCGTGCTAGAGTAGGTCATACTTAAACTGTGATGGATGTGGTGGCCTAACCTTTAATCAAGGCTTAGGCGACTGTTTCTGTCGCAAGTAACAGCACTGTTTGTTACTTATGCACAAGGACATTGATAATGGCCATGACATGGCAAGGTTTGTTAGCTGATCAGCGTTTTGGCAAACCCTATACTGAAGACCACCACCAAGGCCGTACTCCATTTCACAAAGATTATGATCGACTGATATTTTCCAGTGCTTTTAGGCGCATGGGACATAAAACACAAGTTCACTCTCTTTCTCATAACGATCACGTACATAATCGCTTAACTCATAGTCTAGAGGTATCCAGCGTTGGGCGAAGTCTAGGTATTCAAGTAGGACAGTGTTTAAAAAACCAACCCCAATGGCCAGACTGGATCGAACCTCACGACCTAGGAGCTATCGTACAGTCAGCGTGCTTAGCTCATGACATAGGCAACCCACCCTTTGGCCATTTTGGTGAAAGTTCCATACGTCATTGGTTTGCTAATTATGCACAACAAGGAGGCATGGCTCAGTTGAGCTTAGCTGAGCAATCTGACCTACTCAATTTTGAAGGTAATGCTCAAGGATTACGCACCCTTACTCAGCTGGAATATCATCAATTTAATGGAGGAATGCGCCTGACCTATGCCACTTTAGGGAGTTTTGTTAAATACCCATGGCTATCAAGCTCTGTGCAATGTGAGCGAAAGTCTAAGTTTGGTGCCTTGCAGTCAGAAAAACACATATTAGCTGACATTGCAGACCGAGTGGGTTTGTTGCAACAGGCTGATTTTCAGTGGTGTCGCCATCCTTTAGTGTATTTAATGGAAGCCGCTGATGATATTTGCTATGCCATCATAGACTTAGAAGATGGTGTTGAGCTTGGTATTATAGATGAGCGAGACGTATTGGAGTTGTTGGAGCCCATAACGGGGCCACAGGCAGTACCAAAGCGAACAGCAATGGTTGACGCATATTACTCAACACGCCGTTTGGCATTGCTACGTGGAAAGGTGATTGACTACCTTGTCCAATCTGCAGCGCAGACGTTTATGCAGCAAATACCGGCGCTGCTAGAAGGTAAGTTAGAAGGTGATTTGATTTCTCATTGTGACCCAGTTACGCAGCAAATCATTGGCGATGCCAAAGCGTTAGCAAAAAACCGTATATTTCTGGCCCCAGAACGTCATCGAACAGAATTGGCAGCATACTCTGTGTTAGAAAAATTACTTGATGGCTTTGTGCCTGCATCCCTAGCAATAGATCAGCAAGGTGATAAACGCTTGTCTTTTAAAGCTGAGAAACATCTTGCACTGATGGGAGCGCATCGTCCAGAGCAGGGTGCAACGGCTTATCAAGCCTTATGTTGCACTATGGATTTTATTGGGGGTATGACTGATAACTACGCGGTGGATCTAGCGCGCCAGTTAAGCGGTGAAATGAAATGAAATAAAATAAAATAAAATAAAATAAAAACATAACTTAGGTACTATTTTTAAAATATAACCTAAGCTTAAGGGATAGATAACTAACGCAAGGACGCGTCGATGTCTGCTATCTCATTTAATACTGCCACCTCTTTAG
>Ga0308025_1001458_pt1 | contig 11231 bp, 8 predicted proteins | sample Neamet422_FD_201298 | JGI IMG/M metagenome (GOLD analysis project Ga0308025, IMG submission 201298) | Marine microbial communities from water near the shore, Antarctic Ocean - #422 | ecosystem: Environmental > Aquatic > Marine > Unclassified | place: Southern Ocean | collected 2014-10-03
GTTATTTTACTTGTTCTAGTGACACAACAGGTCAAAGATTTTTTCTTGAAGCAGACTGTGAATTATAGGAGAATTAAATGAATATTACTTCAGCAAAATATTATAAAAATCCTGTTTCAGGTAGTGACGAAAATTCTAATATAAGAGCAGTAATAGGTGGTATAACAATGTTTGTTCCAATAACTACTGACAACAGACATTACAAAGCAATCCTTGTGTGGGCAGCAATAGATGGCAACTCAATAGAAGATGCTGATTGATGAAGTTAAACATGCAACCTGAACTCAAAGTACAGCTAGAACTTGATGCTCACGAGAAAGAATGTGCCATCCGTTATCAGGCAGTCAACGATAAACTAGAAGCACTAGACAAAAGAATGTGGCGAATAGAAGCTATGTCTATGGTAGGAACTTTAGGTGTAGTTGCTTTAGTAGTCGCAATAGTTATGAAATAGGAAACAGATATGGCGATAGATTTAGAAACTAAAACTGAAGACTTAGCAGGTAAAGTAGGAACTGCAGAAACTCAGGTAACGCCAATTACGCAAGGAGTTCAAGAGAATGAACTACTGGGTACGCAAGGTCAAACGTTGTCAGAAACAGATGTTCCGTCTGTAACTCCTAAAACTTTAGACCCAACTACAATAGAAAAAATAACTAAGCCAACAGCGACTGAAAATTTAGGTCAAATAACAGACCCTGTTGCAAGTGCTACAACTACTTTAGAAGGTCAAACATATACAGGAGCTACCTCTGATTTTAGTTCTTCTGATTTAATTGACTTAGATGATATATCAGATGCAACATTATCTGCAGGTGCAACAGCAAGTCCTGCTCAAGAAGCACTGGATGAGAAAGCTACAGTAAAATACCAACTAGAATCTTTGCTAGGTGGCATAGAAGATGGAGAACCTCTCCCTGCTTGGGCATCCCCTGCGGCAAGAAAAGTTACTGCTATAATGCAGTCTAGGGGGCTAGGTGCATCCAGCATGGCTGCCGCAGCTTTAACTCAGGCTGTTATGGAATCTGGTATTTCTATTGCTGCTAGAGATGCAGGTGCTTATGGTAATATACAACTTAAAAATTTAGATAACAGGCAACAAGCAGCCTTGCAAAATGCTTTACAAATTGCTACAATGGACAGGCAAAACGCAGATGCACGTACTAAAGGTGCAATAAGCAACGCACAAGCTTTATTGTCAATAGATATAAAAGAATTAGATGCTCAACAACAATCTAACGCTATAAAATATAATGCTTTAGCTCAGGCAGCTCTAACGGAGTCTGCGGCTGAAAATGCTAAACAACAATTTAATGCAAAGAACGAACTTCAAGTAGAAGAGTATTTTGCAGAGTTGGGAGTTCAAGTTGATACAGCCAACATAAACAGGGATGTTGCAATTAAACAAAACAACATAAATCAAGAAAACTCATTTGCAGAGTACAACGCTAGTATGAAAGACCAACGTGAAAAGTTTAATGCTAATATGAGAAACATAATTGATCAATCAAATGTTAAATGGCGTAGAGAAGTTAACACAGCCAACACAGCAGTTGCAAATGAAACTAATCGTATAAACACACAGCTTATGTATAATGTTAGTTCGACTGCTATGAATGATTTGTGGCAAAAATACAGAGACAATGCTACGTTTAACTTTACAGCTTCTGAATCAGAATTACAAAGAAGACATGAGCAGGTTATTCAAGCTTTAGATGCTGCGGCAAATTCTGATGCTTATTCTGCAGCTAATAAAGCAACGTTAGCATCAAATATAATTAAAGTAATAGGAGCTTGGTAGATGTCGGGATTTGATTTTTTAGATACAGTTATAACGGTACTTGGTGTGGCTAAAAAAGGAGCAGAGGTTTATAATTCACTTTCTGAAAAACAAGAATCTGCTGGGTTTGCTACTCCAAGTAAAATGAGTACAAGAACAAGTGGGGGTGGAGCAAAAGCATCTTTGCAAAGTATGGATCAGCCTATTGGATTAGGGATACCTAACATGGAGACAGCCTACCGATACTTTTCAAACAATCTTTCACGGGATAACAACTTAAGACAAGTACAAGCAGAAAATTACGTTGCAAAAAGAAGACCAGCGTTAAAGTCAACCATGACAGTAGCAGGTGATGCAAATGTCAAAGGGTTTACAGCGTCTTATAAAACATCGGGTGTACCCACAGCTTAAGGTAATACAATGGATAATATACAAACACAAACAAACGTAAGATCAGGGTCTATAGAAGCAAAAGACCCTTTTGCACAATCTATTCCGGGAACCTCACTTACTAGTGAAAATAAAAAATGGGCGTGGGGAAACCCCCCTGAAATGTCTGACCCAGATGTTGTTTTACAAGAAGCTACAGATCGATTAGATGATCCTAGATTTAGAGGGGACATGATGAAGTTGTTGTTGGCAGGAGTGTCGGTGGAACACATTGTAGAGACTTGGGTTATAGACGGGTTTGAAAGTGGCAAGTTTAGTTTAGATGTAGGACTATTAACAAAAGGTCCTCTTGGAGTTTACATTGCTTACATAGCCGAAGAAGAAGACGTTGCCTATCGCATGTTTGAAAAAGATGATGGTGGAATGAATAAAGATAGGATAGATGATGAATCTTTATTTACGTTAATGAAAAATAATAACCCTGCTATGTTTGAAACTTTAAGAGAAGAGTTAAATAGCACCATACGAAAAGGTAAATAAATGGCTAATATTTTTGATAAGTTAAGTAGTTCACCTGTTGCATTTGGTGTGTTAAATGGAGCTATGGAATCTTTTGTGATGGGTAGAACCCAAGAAAAAAAGGATGCAAGAGCTAAGGCAGAAGCTGCCGCGTTAAAACAAAAAGAAGACCAAGACTCATTGACAAACACTGCCCTTAGCAGTCAAAGTTTAGCATACAAATTTTTAACCAGACCTGCATTTACAAATAGAGCTAAAGGTTTGTATCAACAAAGTCCTGATATATACTCCTCTATTATGTTAAAAGCTATGGGCAACGTGGAAATGACTGAGATAGACAAACAACTTGTTCAAGCTAGTTCAGGTAACTCCACTTATGCTGCAAACTACATAGCTGCTAATCCAAAGTTTAAAGATGACCAACCTCAGCTATACAAATTACTGAAAGCAACTGCAGCAACTCAAACGTTGACTGAAGGGCAAAACAAATTGTTTAGCACTGCTAAAACTAGTGAGCAAGCTATAGCCCTTAGGGACAATCTGTTTCCCATAGTGACAACTAAAGAAGCGTTTGAAGGTCCTTTAAGTGTAACCATTGATGGAGGAAGACCTGTAGATCAAAACACAGGAAAACCTATAGAAGCAGGGAATATCACAGAATACAGAGGTAACAATGCCACAAAGAGTGCTTTGTTTTGGGCTTTAGATAATAAGGCAGAGCAAGGAACTGAAGCTGATGGGCTATCAGATACAAACATAAATACTATGAAAGATGCAATTAAAGCTTCAAAGAACCCTTTAGCAACAGTTACACAGTTTTTAGATGGGCTACCTAGAAATGAAGACAAATCTATTATAGACACTAAAGCTGAGTTCTTTCTTAAGGGCTTTCAGACAATGTTTGCTTCAGAAAAAGGAAGTAAGATGAGTGTAGGGGACCTTCTTGACATTGCTGTAACCAACACCAAAGATTATTTAACTACTGAAGCGTCAAAAGGTATTTTTGCAAAGTCTATAATTAATAATGAAGCTGTACAAAAGATGGTAAAAGGGGGTAAAATTAAAGAGTACTCTAAGTCTAACAAAGCAGCAGAACAAAAAATATATGCTGACTATATGACCCTTACAGCCATGTCTAAAGCTATGAACAAAACTGGTGAAGGAAAAGGTAAATCAGGCGTAACTTATGGGGGTCAAAATCTTTTTCCTAAAACTATAGGGGAGATAGGTAAAAACAGGCAGACAGCAAATCAATTTTTAATAAAACTTAATAAAGGAAAGTTTAGAATAAAAGTTGGGGATTCAACCAAAGTAGTAGATATTGAAGGGTTTATAGAATCCCTACCTGAAGAAGAAAAGGCTAACCTTAAAACAGATATTATGGCTGTAATAAAAAATCATAACACTTTAGTAACTACAGCAACTTATAATAAAGATGGGAATAAAATACAAGAGAATGAGGAGGACTATGCAGGTAGTTTTCCGAACTTGTATAAGATAGAAGAGATAAAAGCTTTTATACATGGTACTACTATGGGACAAGTGGTAACAGGGTATAGCATGAATAAAAACGTGGCTACCCATCAGACTTCAAACGGATTAGAAACAGGTACACCTTTACCTGTAACTCAAATAAGATTAAGGAATGGTAGTCAAGATCAAACTGTCTCTGTTACCCCTGAAATTATAGAATTTTCAAAAGCACAAGGGTTTAACAGTGTTGTTGATATGATGAAAGATGAGGGATACTACGAACAATTCTTCGGGGAAAATGGGTTTAGTATGAATAGTAATGGTGTAGCACAAGGTGCTGTCAATTTGTACAAAGCCAGCAACGCTATTTTTAAACAAGTACCTAACATTAAAAGTGTTGTTAGGTTAAGAAAAAAAGACTACGCTGCTATGGCTCGTGTTATAATTAACCAAGACATAGACAGTGATGCTGATGTGTTTCAAGTGGTGTCTTCTCTTATGAGTGATGATTTTAAAATAGAAAAAGATGCTGGAAAGTTGGGATATTCAGAAGAGCAAATTGATGTAGCAATACAAAAGTTAAGTAAAGGTCAATTAGATAGAGAAGCTATAATAGAAAATTCAGATAGGCTTGACGCTTACATAGGAGTTTTAAACAAAACAATCAACAATATAGCTGTAAACGCCAACCAATCCCAGTTAACAACAAGTTTTAAAAGTATCGTGCAAGATTTAGTTCTGGCAGATTCGGGGCTTGTTATAGCAGGGAGTACATACGTACTAGAAAAGTTTGGAGTTTCAGCTTTTGAAGAAGGTGAAGGAGTTGGTGTTGTAAAAAGCATGAACAAATTTATGGAACGGACAGATGCTAGACTTGCTGATGCCCAAGTAAAATCAGGTCTAATAACAATAGCGTATAACAGAGCAAAAAACCTTGACCCCAACGGTAGAATATCAGACAGAGATTTTAAAGCTGCTTTAGAAAGTATTACAGCTTCCTTTTTTGCGACTAACAATATCACTAAAGAATTTCTAATGGGCTTTAGAAACGATGCCCTAGCCGCACAAACAATAAATGACAACATTCTTGAAGTCTTTACAAACGTAGATGCAAATAGTGAAAACGTTGTACTAAAGAAAAACATTAGAGCTATAAAAGCAATACCAATTTTTAAAAAGGTAAGGCAAATGACTAGCTCTATAAATATGGTAAGAAAGTACAAGGACAGATATGAGACTAACAATAGCTTACCAAGAAACCTTTACGTATTAGACGTTGTACGAAGTCATACCCCTGCTAACACTAACAACCAAGTGTATGAAGTAAAAAATAAAAATGACGAGCGTAGTAATGTAGCAATAGATTTACCTATCTACACAGATAGTTCGGGCAAAATGTTAACATCTAAAGAGCTACAAGAAAGAGGGTTTAGATTATAATGGCAACAGTTATAGATTATCTAGGGGCAGGCCCTGAAGTTTTAGAAAGTGGAAGAGTAGCTAACAGGTTTCCGGGAGCAGACGTTAATGACCCCAAAAGAAACATTGTTGACTTCCAAGCAGAAGAAAGTGATAGTGTCCAAGTTGACGTTAGAGGTATTCAAGATGAGTTTTTTCAAAAGGCTCTACGAGAAGAAGTTGACATCAATTCTATGTTTCAAGCTGGTAACAAGATAGATGCTTCAGTTGTTCAAGAAGGTATTGAAGCTTACAAAACTATACAAAGTGCGAACACAACAGGACAAACCCTTCCTAACCAACAAACACTAGATGAAAAAATTAATCTATTTAAAAGTATGTATACCCGTTCTGTACCTACAAGTGAAAAGTTAAGTACAGGAGTGTATGAAACGGGAGCATTTCCAATAGATGCTTCTACAAATAAAATGATTGCTCCTGAGTCTATGGATAATGTTCCTGTTCAAGAGAACGTTTTTACAAGAACTCTTATGCCTAACACTAGAACTATCTTAGAAAAAAAGTCACTGAGTGAAGCTAACTTTATGACATGGTCAAAGACAAAAGCTGATGCACCAGTTGATAAGAACATACTAAAGTCCATTGCAAGAAGACTTAACCCTACTATGGGAGCAAACCTTGCCCGAAGAAGCTACGAACTTATAGGATTCTTAAAAGAAGGTATGGGATTTTATCTTCCTGAAATTATGGAGGGGGGATACAATAAAGCTGCAGGGTTGTTAGGGGCTGACCAAAGTAGAGACACATGGTTTTCTGCTGATATGGAAAAAGAATTAGTTGAATTTAGAAGAGACGGTGCATTTGGTCTTTCAAAGTTATTACCAGATGCAGACAGGCACAGGATTGTCAATGAGTTAGTCAGGGATGATTATCGTAGAAAACTATCTCCTGAAGAATTTGAAAGACAGGGTTACAATAAAAAAATTAATGTGGATGGGGAGGAAGTGTATGAAAAGAATTTTGTAACTCCTAAATTTGCAAACGAAGTATTTGAATACGCAGTAGATGAGATGGGGTTCTTTCAACAAGTGGCTGTGTTTATTGCTGAAGCGGCTGTATCTTACAAGTTTGTAACTGCCCCTTTTGTTTTTGCAAAAAGAGTAAATGATGGTATCAATGCCACACAAAGATTTCTTCATACAAAAAAATATGGTGCTAATAGCCAGATACCATTTAAACTTAATACTATAGATAAGAAGCTAGCAGCTTCCAGTAGCTACGCTTTAACTCACAACGTATCTATAACCGAAGCAGCAAGAGAATTAGCCTTACAAAGTTCAAATGGGGGTAGGCTTGCTAGATTTAGTGCAAATAGAATAGCCAACACAGTAAACAAAAGGTTTAATTACGAAAGTGTAAAAATTAATATGTCTGGGCTACAAACAAAGATAAGTGAAAAGAGCGTTGCTCTAAAAGATGCAAGGGTTAGTGGTCAAACTAAATATGCAGAGCAGTTAAGTGATGAACTAGCTGTTCTAAAAAATAACAGAAACTACCAGATGTATAAATTAGCTGGGGCAAATGCTATTAACTTTGGTCTTAACCCAAGACAAGATTTAACAATAGCTATGGTACAAGCCACAGGTAGAAGCTTGTGGGCTAATCAGGAAGAAGGTAGAGATGGGGCTATGGGAGAAGGAGTAGCTGTGGCGGCTTATCTACTTTTTGGGGGAGTTAAGAAGTTTTATAGTTACCAATCTGTTCTTAAAGTACCTTTAATCACAAACGCAGTAGAGAATAAAGCTTTTCAAGTTAAGTTAGGAATAGAAAGTCTCGCTAACATTGTACTATTTGGATACGGTAAGGGTATGTTGTTAAACCCTGACTTAACTGCCTTAAACAAAATAAAAGATTCTCTGTCAATAACCACTTCAGGAATAAGAACGATAGATGAATTTACAAAAAACGCTTTAAAACTTGATAAAGTTGAATCTGACATCCTAGTTAAGAACATGATGGAGTCTATTAAAGACATTCACACAATTACTAAGGATATACCTGAACAATTCCGAAAAGGAATACAAGATAAGCTTGTGTTAAGTTTAGCCGACTCAGCAGGCATAAGTGTTTTTCACGGATACGCCCAAGATTTAAAATTAAAAGACAATGCTTTTTCTAAAAAAGATATAAAAAACTTTCAAAGAAATGTTAGAAATTCTATAAAAACTCAGAAGTTTGGAGAAGAACGAATAGCAGCTTTAAGTGAAACTATTGATGGTTTAAAAGCAGACATTTTAAATATGGAGAACGTAGGGGGTGTTGCCCCAGAGGTGATATCAAGATTAAAAAAAATGGCTGGCATGTACGATTCAATTAACTTAAATGCTATAAGTCAATTTAAAAGAGAACAAGCAATAGAGGTTTCTAATATAGATAACTTTATAAGTGAACTTGAGAACTCCTCTAACGCAGACTTATTAACCTATTGGACTTCAGGGGCAGGACCTGAGAACATGCTAACTAAACTATTTGAGTTAAGAGCAAAGTCCGTAGCTTATTTAACAGGTAGTAAAACTACTTCTTCAGGTGAAGCTGATATACTTATAAAACAAGGGGATGTACAAAAGTCCGCTGCTAACCTTGTAAAAACTTTAACAGAATCTAATAGAAGATTAAAGTTAACTAGCAACCAAAGTAATTCTATAGACAATGCTAACAAGACTGTTCTTTCTTTAGCATCTATTATAGAATCTTCTTCGCAAGCCAAGATAATAAATGCTTACAGCCAAGTGGATAAAACAGAAACGATAGATTTTAGTAACACAGGCACTAAGATATTTGATTTGTTTGAAGCTTATTCTGTAGAAACAAAGATGAGTGTTACAGACTTAAGTAACCCTCGTATTAGTTCTGTATTAGGAGGTAGCACAGGGGGAAAGTTATTAGATAATTTAAATGGGGCAGCAGAAACAGGAATGTTAAGGTTGTTTAATGACCCTGAAATTATAAGCATAATAAATAAATCTGGGGGTACTGAATTTAAAAATGGTAATGAAGTTCTTGAGTCGTTTAGATTAGAAGCTAATAACAACGGTGCTATACGTAGACAGTATGGTTTAACTGACTCAGAAAGTATGACTAACTTTCAACTTTTAAGTTACTTGAAAAATAAAGAAGGTTTAGATTTTAACGCAGAAGATTTAAGTTTTGTAGCAAGCCCTCAGCAATTTGAGAATCTTCGACAAACAATGCAAGTGTATGCAAAAAATAAAAACCCAACAATAAAAGCTTTGGGAATACAGATTGTTAATTTAATGGATGAAGACTTTAGAGTTTGGGGTAATGCCACTAACGATGAAGCTTTTAACGGGGTGATAAATGCAAGGACTATAGCCAGACTTGAAAAACAAAGGTTTGATAAAAATACTGTAGGAGATCAAATATTAAGTTTGAGTGATGGTTCTCCTATCAAATTTATAGGCATGGATGGAAAAACAACAACTATAACTTCAAAAGATGCAACTAAGATTTTTGATCCCTTGATTAACGCCATTATAAATCCCAATGATAAATCGGCAATGTTTGTTGAAAATGAAATGAAAAGACTGGTTGCTACCTTTGCCTCGACTGCAACCACTCTCCCAGAGAACTTGTTAGTAAAAGTAAATGGTAGATATGTAGAGCCTACTGCTGATCAGTTAAGTTCTATGGTTAAGCCTGTGTTTGATTTAAGCAGTCCTGAAGGAGAAGCAGGGCTAAACGCATTATCCGAAATTTTACAATCCCTTATGTACAGCAAGTTTGTCTCGTCAAAAGGTCTTAGCAATGTGGCTGCCCAAATAAAAAAAGGGCAAGTTCCTAATTTAGAACAAACAAATTTGGGTGGTATAATAATAAAAGATAAGGGTCAGCTAAACGTACCTAAAGCTTTATCTTTACCTAGTGGTGGGGAATTTAAAAACTGGGATGAATACATTAGAAAAATGGAAGAACTTATAACGGTTAACGTTAAGATGCCAGACGGTGAAATTATTCCTATGCCAGCTTTTAATATTACAGACATGTTAAGATCAGAAGAACACATAACTAATGCCATAATGTCATCTAAGAAATTTGAAGACACTCACAAGGACTTTGTTAAATTAGTTAAAAACGAACAGGCTGTTAACCAAAACTCCACTGTTAAATTGTTTGAAGAAGAACGAATTAAAGCTTATGAAAATAGTAGGTTATACAAAGATAACATGACAGGTGATTCTTTTTACAACGATATTATAATGCAAGGTAATCCTAACTCAGTAGATAAATACGTAGATGATCTCAGTAGGCTAGTTGACGAAGGAAGAATGACGTTAGAACAAAAAGATAAAACACTACAATCTCTTGTGGCTGACGTATTAAGGTATGCAGGAGGAGAAGAGAAGAATGGTAGTATGTGGAAAAGTTACACAGGCAAGGAAATACCTATAAGTTCCTACGAGACTCCTGAAATACCTTTTGCTATTTTAACTGGGTTTGATGAAGTAAGTGAAACAGGAGTAAGAACTGCTTTGTCTTTTCAATCAGAAAAATTTAATAAGCTAATGGATTCAGCAGGAGTAACTTCTGTACAAAAAGAAGTTCTTGTAGCTATGTATAGGCACGGAACTAAGATGGATGCCCAGAGTGTTCTAAGACGAGCCAGTCAGAGTGGGGTAAGTGCTGTAGGTCCTAATCCGGGATTCACATTAAACAACACTTTGTCTAAAGCTTTTAACATAGCTAGGGGTATGGTCAGTAAAGAATACGTCATGGCAGAGATGGCTATAAGATACTCAGCAATGGCAGATGGTGCAATACTAAATACAATAATGAATGATGAGAGAGTTGCTTCAACTATCTTGAATCTTATGAACGACCCGACAAGAGTGTTAGAAGCAGACGCAGATTATTTTGTAAAAGCTATTATAAAAAACTCAGCTACTGCTTTAAGAAACACTTTACAGTTAGAACACGACACCCACTACAATGCCGAGAACTATTGGAAATCTAAAAATGTAGTGTACCCAACAACAGTAAAAGAACAAAGAGGAAATAGATAATGAAAACTTATTACAACGGACCACGTAAAGGCATGAATTATGGGGGTGGAGTATCCATGAGAAAACCTATGATGATGGGGGGAAGTGCAAAAGCACCTTCATATAACATGGGTGGGTTAGCCGAAAGCAACAGACAATCCAGTACAGGTCAAGCATCAATGATGAGTCCTATGGGTAGCATGACTGAGAAGAAGAAGTTCAGCATGGGTATGATGGCAGGAGGTAAGGTTAAGAAACCTAAAATGGCATCTTACAAAAGTGGTGGCTTAGTAGGCAACCAATCTAAATTGGATAAGAATAAAGACGGTAAAATATCTGGTAAAGACTTTAAGATAATGAAGTAGGCTTATCCCTAGCCCTCGATATCTTACGACCCTTAAAAAATACTATCGTGTTGATAGTGGTGTTTATTGTTATGGCTACAACTAACCACATCTCCCACCACTGTATCACAGATACCCACCTGACTTGTCCATTATCTCTTTAGCTTTGGACTCAAGAAACTTTATGAATTGGGTTACCTTTGTAGTTCCCTCGTACATTGGTAACCCCAAGTTCATAGTCTTCTC
>Ga0308025_1001465_pt1 | contig 11215 bp, 8 predicted proteins | sample Neamet422_FD_201298 | JGI IMG/M metagenome (GOLD analysis project Ga0308025, IMG submission 201298) | Marine microbial communities from water near the shore, Antarctic Ocean - #422 | ecosystem: Environmental > Aquatic > Marine > Unclassified | place: Southern Ocean | collected 2014-10-03
AATAAAAAAAACCATCTATTAGATGGTTTTTTTATACAATAAATTTGGTAAAAACTAAGCTTTTGGGTCTGCCCCGTAGTTGTTATCTCCTTCATTACCATTTTTGCAAAAAAGAAAAAGAATCCACAAGCCTCCAATTATTGGAATTAGAATTATTAAATAAAACCATCCGGATTTTCCTACATCATGCAGTCTTCTAACACAAACAGCAAGACTAGGTACAAAATGCAATATTCCAACCGCAACATATATCCAGCCATACCCCAGATCTACACTTTGCCCCATCATTTCCATATTAAAAGTAGTCCCTAATAAACTATCAAGAAACATTGCTAGAAAAAGCATGATAGTGTAAAATAGTGTAAAGTACCAATATTCTGATCTTCTTGCTCTACCAGAAAAGTTTGCGTAATTATTTTGTATAACGTTTAAATAATGTTTAATCATTTTTTTAGATTTAAGTTACAAACAAATTTAAGAATAACATTTGTCTAAGGCTATGACTTACAGTCTTTTGACTTGTATTATTAAAAAAAATACTTTAAATATCAGTCGGTTTTATAGATAAACTTAAAAAGAAGTACAAACAAAACCAGAAAACCAGAGACAACATTTGCCGCTATAATTGCTAAGCTGCCAATAATCAGCCCATAATAGAGCCAAAACCCAGTTCCAATTAGCATTGCAATATACATTGTAGTCGAAATGTCTTTAGTCTGTTTGGTTTTCCAAATTTTAATTACTTGAGGTAAAAATGAGGAAGTCGTAAAAGCAGCAGCGATAAGACCAATAATTTCTATGTTTACCATTTTTAGTTACTCATTACAGGAAATCCACGATCTCTCATTAATGCTTCTATTTTAGCATCTCTTCCTCTAAATAGTCGGTACGCTTCCGCAGGGTCTATTGAATTTCTTGGAGCAAAAAGATAATCTACTAATTTTTTAGCAACATCCTTGTCATAAAATCCTCCTGGAGCTTCAGCAAATGCTTCTGATGCATCTGCAGTTAATACATCTGCCCACATATAACCGTAATAAGCAGTTGCATATCCTTCACCAGAGAAAACATGCCCAAAATGTGGTGTTCTATGTCTCATTGGAAGCTCTGAAGGCATTTTAAGATCAGCTAAAGTTTCTCTTTCAAATTTGTCAACATCAATATTTTCAGGATCCGCTAAATGAAATTTCATGTCCATAATAGCTGAAGCTAAATATTCAGTCGTACCAAAACCTTGGTTAAAAGTGGAAGCTTTTTTAATTTTAGCTACTAATTCTTTAGGCATTGGTTCGCCAGTATTATTATGCACTAAAAATTGATTTATAACTCTATCAGTTGAAAGCCATCTTTCTAGTAGTTGAGACTGAAACTCAGTATAATCTCTTACTCCACCATTTAAAGTTGGGTATTTTACATTTGAAGAGAAAAAGTGTAATGCGTGGCCAAATTCATGGAAGAAAGTTGTAGCGTCATCCCAAGAAACTAATAATGCTTCTTCTGGAGCTGGTTTTACAAAATTAGAATTATTAGAGGCTAATACATTTGTTTTACCATCCATTGTTGTGTGACTTCTATAAGTTGTAGCCCAGGCTCCAGATCTTTTACCTTGTCTAGCGTAAGGGTCTAAATACCATAAACCGATATGCTCTCCACTTGTTATGTCCTCAACTTCCCAAACATTTACATCTTCATGAAACACAGGGACTTTACCTTTCTCTAAAGCAGTAAACTTAAAGTTAAATAATTCTCCTGCTACATAAAACATAGCATCTGTTAATTTATCTAGTTGTAAATATTGTTTCACTTCATCAGAATCTAAATCATATTTTATTTTTCTAACTTTTTCAGAGTAAAACCTATAATCCCAAGGTTCTATCGTTATTTTCTCGCTACTGGTATCATCAGCAACTTTTTGCATATCAGCAACTTCTTCATCAACTCTAGCAATCGCTGCAGGCCATACCGCTTCCATCAGTTCCATTGCATTTTCTGGAGTTTTAGCCATTCTGTCTTGAAGTCTCCACTGAGCATAATTATCATGCCCTAATAAACTAACTCGTTCTTTTCTTAATCGTAATATTTGAGCAATAATTTTATTATTATCAAACTCATCTCCGTTATCCCCTCTTGAATAATAGTTTTTCCATACAACTTCTCTTATTTTTCTATTTGTTGAATAAGTTAACAATGGGTCCATAGAAGATCGAGTATTTGTAATTGCATATTTATCTTCAAAACCTTTGTCTTTAGCTATATTACTTGCAGACTTTATAAATCCATCGGACAAACCACCAAGTTGTGTTTCATCTAAATAGGTAACATAGTTTTCTTCATCGTGTAAAACATTGTTAGAAAAGTCATTATATAAACTAGAAAGCTCTAGATTAATTTCTGCATATCGTTGTTTTTTATCTGCATCTAGTGCTGCTCCACTCATTGCAAAACTTTTATAAGTTAGATCCAAAACCCTTTGTTGATCGCTCTTTAGTGGTTGTAACAATGAATTGTCATAAACAGTTTTTATTCTTTTAAATAATTTTTCGTTTTGGCTAATTTTAGACGAGTATTCAGAAAGTTTTGGAGCTAAATCTCCTTGAATTGTTCTAAACTCAGGGCTTGACATATTGCTCGATAAAATTCCATAATAAGAATAAACATCATCTAAAAGCTTTCCAGATCTCTCCATTTCTTCAATGGTATTTTCAAATGTAGGATCCTCTAAATTATTAGCAATTGTGTTATAATCTCTAAGGCTTAATTCCATTCCTTTTAACATAGCCTCTTTTACATCATTTGGGTTCATTTTATCAAAGGCAGGAACTCCCCCATAACTGGCATCACTGTTGGACCACTTTTCTAGCATAGGATTTGTACTACAGGAAAAAATAGTTATTAATAGAATGCTACAAATTATTGTTAATGGATTTAGGGGTGACTTAAGTTTCATCTTTTTATTTTTATTGAATTACAGTATAAATTTAGTTTAATTATCTTTGAACATCAAATAAATATATTTCAAATGAACAAATTAATAATCTATATAACCATACTTTCTTTTTTTTCTTGCAATGAAAATCAACCTAGGGAATTAAATTTTTACGGAGATAAAATATCAATTAACAATATTATTGACTTTAACAAAGTTAAAAATTTAGTTGAAAATCAAGTTAATGTTGAAACTAAAATAGAGGGTACTATTTTGTCAACATGCCCTAAAAAAGGATGCTGGATGAATGTTAAAGTAGACCAAGATACTATTCTAGTCAGGTTTAAAGACTATGGATTTTTTGTTCCTAAATCTGGAGCTGAAAATAAAAGAGTTATCATGCAGGGGCAGGCAAAACATGATACTATTAGTGTTGAGCTTTTGAGGCATTATGCAGAGGATGCTGGTAAACCACTTCAAGAAATTGAAAAAATCACCCAACCAGAATACCAAATATCTTTCTTAGCAGATGGAGTTATTATAAATTGATTTTAGATCAAAAATCAGTTTATATAATTGTTATTGGAATCTGTTTTGAAATATTATCTGATGAATTGCCTACATAAATGATATAATCTCCTTTTTCAACATTCCAGTCAGAAATTTTCTCATCATAAAAAGCAAGTTTATCTACAGCAATTTTAATTTCAATTTTTTCAAGGCCACCTTTTAATATTGAAATCTTTTTAAATCCCTTTAACTCCTTGAGTGCTCTTTTTACTTTTGAATTCTTTTTCCCCACGTAGACTTGAATAACTTCCTTGCCTGCAACATCACCAGTATTTTTTACTTTGCAACTTATTTTGATAGTACCGTCTGAATTGTAAGTCTTTTTGTCAGAAATTATATTTGATAATTTAAAAGAGGTGTACGTCATGCCATATCCAAATGCAAATTCTGGTTTTATGCTTTTTGTATCGTGCCATCGATACCCTACTAAAATATCTTCTTTATAGTATTGAGTTTCACCATTGCCAGGGTAAGATAATTTTCCGTAAAAATGGGCAGCATTATCAGAGAGTTTTTTAGGGAATGAAAAAGGTAGTTTTCCAGAAGGATTAACCTCTCCATTTAAAACTGATGCTATTGCATTTCCAGCTTCGCTGCCAAGATACCAAGACTGAACTATCGACATTACTTTATTTCTCCAAGGCATGCTAACTGCATTTCCGCTAATTAAAACGACTACTGTATTTTTGTTAACCTTAGCGATGGACTCTATTAACTCGTCCTGATTGTAAGGAAGATTATAATGCTGTCTGTCTGCTCCTTCAGAATCTTGAGAATTGTTTTTATTTAAGCCACCAATAAAGAAAACTACGTCGGCTGTTTTTGCTATTGATATTGCTTCTTTTTTTAAGTTTAGTTTATCTTTTTTAGTCTTATTTTCTGAGCTGTATCCTAAAGAATATATAATGTTTGCATTTTTAAACCTTTTGCGTAAGCCCTTAAGAGGAGATACTTCATTAGCCGCTTTTAATTCTGAAGAACCACCCCCAGTGGTCATTGATTTTGTTGCATTTTCTCCAATAACTGCTATTGTTAAATTTGACGAACTATCAATTGGTAGAAAACTATTTGTGTTTTGCAATAGGACAATTCCCTCAGTGGCAACCCTGTAAGCTGTGTTTGAATGTGCCTTATTATTGATACTCCCAAAAGGACGGTCTTTATTTAAAGACGTCCTATACATTAGTCTTAGTATCCTCTTTACTTTATCATCTAGAATAGACTCTTTAACCTGTCCAGAAATTATTTTATCTAAAAAAGCCTGTCCTAAAAAATTATTATTATAAGGAAATCTTTTTGAGATATTATTATTTGATGAAGTCCCCATCTCAATATCTAATCCATTATAAATAGATTGATCTGTATCATGAGTTCCTCCCCAATCTGAAATCACTACGCCATCAAATCGCCAATTACCCTTTAAAATATCATTTAGTAAAATTTGATTATGACAACAATGTTCCCCCCTAAACTTGTTGTACGCACCCATTATAGACCAAGACTCTCCATCTATTATTGCAGCCTTGAAGGCTGGTAAATAAATCTCATGTAAAGCTCTATCACTAACCTCAACATTTATATGACCCCGTGAATGTTCTTGATTATTAAGCGCATAATGCTTCACGCATGTTGCAACCCCGCTTTGTTGAACTCCATTAATGTAAGGCACAACCATAGTTGATGCTAAAAATGGATCTTCACCCATGTATTCAAAGTTTCTACCATTTAAAGGGGTTCGGTATATGTTAACACCTGGACCAAGTAAGACATCTTTTTTTCTATATCGAGCTTCCTCCCCTAAACTTACCCCATAATCTTTGGATAAAGCCGGATTAAATGTGGCTGCTAAACAGGTTAAGGCTGGAAAGGCAGTGATGTAATCGTTTGTCCAATTAGCATAGTTCCAATTATCCCAATTCATTTCTGCACGAATCCCATGTGGCCCATCAGACATCCATAATTCTGGAACCCCCAATCTTGGGACTCCAGTAGAACTAAATTTGGACTGTGCATGGCACATTGCTATTTTTTCTTCAACAGTTAAAAGGGTTATAATACTATCTATTTTAATAGTAATTGCTTTATCTATTTCATTTAAGCTTTGCGCTTTTAAGCTTGTAATACACAAAATAAAAACACTTAAAATAAGTATTTTTATTAAGCTCTTTTTTGAGATCGATATCATATAATTGACTATCATTTATTTAGAGTAGGCTTAACATTAATTATTCCTTTTAAACGAATATCTTGACTAGATGAGCCTATTTGAATTTCAAACGCTCCTTGTTCTACCATGTATTTTTGTTCCAAAGGATTGTAATAGCGTAAATCTTCAATCGCACTGAACTCAAATTCTACCAACATTTTATTGCTTTTATTTATTGCCACACGCTTAAACTCTCTCAATTGTTTAATCGGCATATGTATGTCTGACTCAAGATCTTTTATATAGACTTGAACAACTTCGTCACCATCAAATTCTCCGATGTTTTTAACCATAAATGAAATTTTAAAGGTCTCTGTTTCGTCAATTGAACGCTTATTAATTTTTAGCTTAGAATACTCAAAATCTGAATAACTTAATCCGTGACCAAATGGGTAAAGCGCCACTCCATTGTAATACCTGTAAGTGAATCCTTTGCCTGCCCGCATATTGTAATCTTTAAAATCAGGGAGTTCAGAAGTTGAACTATAAAAAGTCACAGGTAATTTCCCGCCAGGATTATAATCCCCAAATAATACACTAGCTATAGCATCACCACCTCTTTGCCCAGGATACCAGGCCATTAAAATTGCTTCTAATTCTTTTTCTAATCCATTTAACGCAATTGAGCTACCAGCCATTAAAACCAGAACTACAGGAGTGCCAGTTTTTATCATACTTCTAATTGCTTCTTGTTGAATTTCTGGCAATTCTATTTTTGTTCTGTCTCCATTATAAAACCCATTAACATTAATTCCTCCAGGCATTTCTTCGCCTTCCCAAGTAGCATCCAATCCACCCACAAAAATTGCCAAGTCAGCTTTTTTAACATCATCTAGAACTGAATCATCTAACATGTTTAAACTTTCAACTCCATTCTTTACTAAATCTACCCCTTTAGAGTAAGTTATTTCAGGTCTTTTTCCAACATAACTATTTAAGCCATTTATTAATGTAATTGGATTTGAAGGAGTACCATGATAATTCCCTAGCAAAGCGTTAATATTATCCGCGTTAGGCCCAACAACTGCTATTTTCTTGATAACATTTATATTAATTGGCAGAGCTCCTTCATTTTTTAAAAGGGTCATTGAATTTAGAGCAGTTTTTAAAGATAGTTGATCATGTTTTTTACTGTTATTAATGTCAAAAGGAATTTGCGCATAAGAAACAATTTTAGCAGGATCAAACATTCCTAACTTCATTCTTGCAAGAAACAATCTATATACCGCAGTATCAATTTCATTTTCATTAATTAAACCTAGTTTTACTGAATTACTTAGGTTGTTTTGGTAGATACCACCACAATTTAAATCACAACCATTTATTACTCCTAGTGCTGCAGATTCGGCAGGGGTTTTTACTATTTTATGATTTGCATGAATATCATTGATTGCCCCACAATCCGAAACAACATATCCTTTAAAACCCCATTTATCACGAAGAATATCTTGTAATAAGTATTTACTAGCACTAGCCGACTCCCCATTTACCCTGTTATAAGCCCCCATAACAGAATATGCCTTGGCGTCTACGATTAAGTCTTTAAATGCAGGTAAGTAGGTCTCCCAAAGATCTCTATCATTTACATTAACATTAAAAAAATGTCTTTCGGATTCTGGCCCACTATGTACTGCAAAATGTTTAGCAGTAGCTATTAATTTCATGTATTTAGAATCATTTCCCTGAAGTCCTTTAACAAATTGAGTTCCAATTTGCCCAGTTAAGTAGGGGTCTTCACCATAAGTTTCATGTCCTCGTCCCCATCTAGGATCTCTAAAAATATTAATATTTGGAGACCAAAACGTAAGACCTTTGTACTGGCTGTAATCTTTATTTCTAATAGCCTTATGATGTTTTGCTCGAGCTTCGTCACTAATAACTACCGCAACGTCATTTATAAGACTAGGATTAAATGTTGCAGCCATCCCAATTGCTTGAGGAAAAACAGTTGCAGTTCCAGCTCTAGCAACCCCGTGTAAACATTCATTCCACCAGTTATATTCTAACACTCCTAGTCTTGGAATAGCAGGAGCATTATTACCTAATTGAGAGATTTTTTCTTCCAGAGACATTTGATTAACCAAAGCTGTTGCCCGAGTTTCAAAATCTAAGGCTAAATTAAAGTGTTTAGAATTATTAACATTTATTAGGTCTTGAGAGCTAATAGTAAAGTTGAAACAAATAAAGCAAACCAGGGATATTAAAGATCTCATTTACTTTTTTTAATTAACTTTTTAAGAATGTCAATTTGAGCTTGCTGTTCTTTTATTGCATTAAGTAAAACAGGAACCATCCCTTGATAATTTACAGACAATGTTCCTTTAGTGTCATTAGCTCGTTTGACTAGTTCAGGAAAGACCTTTTGAACTTCCTGAGCCAATAGTCCAATTTTAACAATGGATTCATTCGTCTTCATTGTGTAGCTTTTTCCATCAATTAAAAGAAGTTTAGGTAATGTACTTCCTAGAGAAATTATGTTCGACTTTAATCTTGCATCAGAATTAATTGTTAAATCTCCAGAGAGAGTAGCGGACCCGTCGTAGTTAACTATGAATGCGTTAGACGAATTTGCACCAGCAAGACCACTTGAGGAGTCAATATCTCCATTTCCAATAACAAAAGCTACCCCCGGATTCGAGCCTGTATATTCTCCATCAGCAAAATAATAACCTCCATAATCATTAGCATCAATTGAGGTGTCTCCAAGTCCAGCACTATTATTTACCCCAATAGCAAGCATTCCAAAATTATCTGCAGTGGTTGATATACCTAACGCAGCAGAGGCTTGATTGCTAGCTGTAGTATTTTTATTTGAAGTAAAGGAGCTTCTTCCTGACGCCGTAGTTAGTGTTCCTAAAGCCGTAGCACTTCCAGCGGTTCCAACATCTGCACTGGTATCACCAGCGACATTTTGATACCCTGAAGTAAAGTTTGTAGTTCCCCAAGCAATATTTTCTTGTCCTAAAGAAACAGAACCTGCTCCAGCAGCATGATTTTTATATCCAATAGTTACTGTACTTGGTCCTTCAGCCCAATTTTCTTTTCCAAGCGCAATTGCAGTATCTCCAGTTGCATAGTTATAATTTCCCATCGAAACTGATGTCGATCCACTTGCTGTATTTCTAAATCCAGTTGCAAAAGATATATTTCCAATTGCTCTTGAAGCCCATCCTGCAGAAAACTGTCCTATGTTACCACCATCGATACCACCAGCAGCACCAACTTGAGGTCCAGACAAGGTATTAAATCCAAAGGCAACACCACCTAGTCCGGCAGCTCTGTTATACGCATTAGCAGCAAAAGAACCCCATGCCGCAGCACCCATTCCTTCACTTATAGTGGAGTAGTTTCCATCTCCTAAATTATAAAGAGGATGTCCACTTTCTGTAAATCCACCAAAGTCATTAGCAGCTTGTTCTGGAGACTTTTCAGAGATTACTAAATCTACACTCCAGTCTCCTTGATTAGCAAAAGCACCATTAGAGTTTCCGTTTCCATTTCTAGCAGCTCCACTTACAGAAGATCTGTAAATTTTTCCACTTTGAGGATTTTGATCTCCGTCTTCAACAAATACAACGCCAGGTTTTTTGTCCTGGTCAGCAACTTGCGAGATAACATCGTTAGCAACTAAAGCGAAAGTTGCTATAAATAATATAGTTAATTTTTTCATTTTTTAATTAATTTAAAGTTAGTAATTGTGTTGTTTGAATCCTTAGCAACAAGAAAATATGTACCGTTATCTAGTGCTGAGATATCAATAATTTTAGAGTTAGTTTTTAGAATTTGTTGTCCTAAAATATTAAATAAAATTATTTCTAAATCTTCAGTGTGATCAATATTTACTATTGAAGTAGAAGGGTTTGGATAAATTCTTATTGTTGGAATTTGCGTTTCAATTGTAGATAGTCCAGCCTGCACTCCAGCCGTTATAGCCTTCATTTGCGTTGGATCTGTAAAACTGTAACTAATAGTATAGTCTGCAGAATCTTCATCTTCATACTGAATCCATTCTGAGTCCGAGTTCATTACATATAGAGATGCGGTGTGGGTAACTCCATTCATTTCTTCATCGGAATAGTTAAATACAACGTCACCCGTGTAGCCCTCAAGGCTTACTCCAGTAGTATAGTTTTTAGACATCGATTCATTTCCATCAATTGTAACAACAGTTGACTCTTTAGTGACAGAGTTTTCTCCAACAATAGAATAATCAGCATCTGGTGTTAATTCTAATCCAGATATATCCAAAGTTGCTCCAGCGCTAACAGTGATGGAGTTTCCATCGGCAATATTAACTACTTGAGCACTAAGGGTTGAGGTGAAAATAATCATTAATAAAAAGAAATTTTTTTTCATAGGCTTGAATTTTAATTATTGATACTTAAACTAAATGCGCTTATAATTGTAAAATTGACAACTTTAAGAGCCAAAGATTCTTAAATATACAAATTTTATATATATTTGAAAGTGTTTATTTGATATTACGAAATCGTTTTCGTTGTATTACATATGTATCACTCTAAACGACCTTAAATTTTTTAAAAAAAATATGATTTGTAATAAAAAAAGCCAATCAAATAGCTTTAAATTTATAATTTTACACTTCTTTTTTCTACTCTCTTTTATTAGTTACGGCCAGAGTAAAATTATTTCAGGAGTAGTTTACGATACTAATGGAAGTCCAATTCTTGGGGTTAATATTGTGCAAGAAACTCAAAAAAATAATGGAGCTGTTACAGATTTTGATGGAAATTTTACAATATCAATAAATGATGACTCAAGATTAGTATTTAGCTACATTGGGTTTGCAACAAAAAAAATAGAAACGAAAGGTAAGACCTCACTAGAAGTGATCTTGGAAGAAGATTTGTTAGGTCTTGACGCTGTTACTGTAGTTGCGTACGGGACTCAGAAAAAAGCAAGTGTTATAGCAGCAGTAACCTCAATTAACCCAGAAGAATTACGTGTACCCACTAGTAACCTAACCTCCTCAATTGCAGGTAGAGTAGCAGGGGTAATCGCATACCAAAGAAGCGGAGAGCCAGGCCGTGATAATGCAGAGTTTTTCATTCGTGGAGTCAGCACTTTTGGATATGCAAGATCTCCATTAATATTAATTGACGGAATAGAAACTACCTCAACAGATTTGGCTAGATTACAACCTGACGATATTGCAAGTTTTTCAATCATGAAAGATGCAACAGCGACAGCACTTTATGGAGCAAGAGGCGCAAATGGAGTTATTTTAGTTACAACAAAAGAAGGTAAAGAAGGGGTTGTTAAAATCAATGTTCGATACGAGAAATCATATTCTGCTCCAACTAAGTCTTTAGAAATTGCGGATCCTGTAACTTATATGATTTTACATAATGAAGCTTTGGCTACTAGAAATGCACTTGGTGGAAGAATTTATTCATTAGAAAAAATACTAATATCTCAAGACCCAAACAGGAATATCATGGCGTATCCGACCGTAAACTGGTTTGATGAATTATTAGAAGATTATACTCTAA
>Ga0308025_1001470_pt1 | contig 11185 bp, 9 predicted proteins | sample Neamet422_FD_201298 | JGI IMG/M metagenome (GOLD analysis project Ga0308025, IMG submission 201298) | Marine microbial communities from water near the shore, Antarctic Ocean - #422 | ecosystem: Environmental > Aquatic > Marine > Unclassified | place: Southern Ocean | collected 2014-10-03
CTGAAGTTAAATAGGAAAGTAGACAATAGGAAATGATGACATACGACTCTTTATTAGCATGGCTGGAGACAATAGGGCCTATTCGACAAGCTTTATATGCTGGGTTATTTACATGGGGATTAACTGCTATAGGTGCTGCCCTCGTTTTTTTATTTAACGCCTCAAATCGCAAGGTTCTCGATTGTGCGCTTGGATTTACTGGAGGTGTGATGATCGCAGCAAGTTTTTGGTCCCTTCTTTCTCCTGCAATCGCTTATGTCGAGCTACAAAATGAAATGGGATTAAGCACAATGCCACCGTGGTTGCCTCCTGCTATTGGGTTTTTCCTCGGAGCGTTGTTCTTATTTATTTTAGATAAAATTATTCCTCATCTACATTTATTTGCCAAAAGGGAAGAGGCAGAAGGGATCTCTACAGACTGGAGAAAAACTATTTTATTGGTGTTGGCCATTGCGTTGCATAATATACCAGAAGGATTAGCTGTTGGTGTTGCATTTGGTGCGCTTGCTAATCCAGAGCTTTTAGGAATGGATGGTCATTCAGTTTTCACAATAGGAGGAGCAGTTGCGTTAGCTATTGGAATTGGAATTCAAAATTTCCCAGAAGGATTTGCTGTATCGATGCCATTAAGACGAATGGGAGTCAGTAAATGGAAGTCTTGGAAATGGGGGCAGTTGTCAGCCATTGTTGAGCCAATTTTTGCAGTAATTGGAGCTGCCATAGTCATGACAGTTTTGCCAATCCTTCCCTATGCTTTAGCGTTTGCTGCAGGAGCTATGATCTTCATCGTTGTGGAAGAAGTGATCCCAGAGAGTCAGCGAGGAGGGAATACGGACCTTGCTACAATGGGATTAATCGTCGGATTCATCGTCATGATGTCGCTTGATGTTGGTCTTGGGTAGCTCTCTTATTGAGGAATTTCAGCTCCGCCAAATCTACCTGAGCTCATCATCAGTACGCAGTGGTTTTCTTTAGGTATAGTGTTAAGCCTTTTCTCCAATGATTCTACTGTTGTAATAACTTCAAGATCATCTCTGCCAAAGGCTTCTTTAACTTCTTGTACTGAGATTGCAGGCAGGCGTTTGTGTTCTACAACCTTAGGGTCGTAAAATACGATGGCTTTGTCAACAGCATCCATACTGTGTGAATACTGAGGAAGGAATTCTTTGTTTAGGCTTGAGAATGTATGAAGCTCAAACACTGCCGTCACATTCCTTTCAGGAAATGATCCAACTACGCCTGCTTGTGTCGCCTTCAGTTTAGAAGGAGCGTGAGCGAAATCTCTAAAGACAGTGAATTTTTGATGCGGACGCTCTGTAGCCACTTCCAATCTTCTGGCAGCCCCAGTAAAGCCTTCAATCGCTGTATCAAACTCTTCTGCTGAGATAGAGAGGGATTTGCAAATGGCTCTTGCTCCCGCTAAGTTTTGGAAATTGTGAGCTCCCACAAGTTTTGATATTGCGGATGTGTTGTCAGAGTAAGTGATCACCGAGCTACCATTGCCTGGAATGCTGGAAGGTGTGTTGTATGGCTCACAGTAGATGTCAGGCCTGCTGTTCGAAGCTTCCTCAATAAGCCCAACCAGTTGAGAATCTTCACAGCAGTACACGAGTGTTGCTCCTTGTTCTAAAGTCTCGATAAATTTCCGAAAAGTGTCTAGGTAGCTTTCTTCTGTGGAGAAAACATTGATATGATCCCATGCAATTCCGGTGATTATTGCTATGTGTGGTCTGTAGTGGAGGAATTTCGATCTGCTGTCAATGGGAGAACTGAGGTATTCATCTCCTTCAATCACTGCCAAGTTGTTTTCTTTGTTTAATTCGAGCATGCGGTCGAAGCCCTCGAGCTGAGCCCCCACCATATAGTCAGCATTTCTTCCTAAAATGCTCAAGACATGAAGTAGCATTGAAGTAATGGTCGTCTTTCCATGAGAACCCCCAACGACTACACGCTTTTTATCTTTGGTAGCATTGAAAAGAAATTCGGGATATGACTGTACGCTTAACCCCAATTCTCGTGAACGTGCAAGTTCAGGGTTGTCTTTTCTCGCGTGCATCCCCAGTATGACTACGTCTATGCTGTTAGTGAGATTCTCAGGGTGCCAACCCTCGCTATGTGGCAGTAACCCCGCTTTCTCAAGTCGACCTCTACTGGGTTCAAAAATTTGGTCATCACTCCCTGATACTTCATGCCCGCTATGTTGTAGCGCAAGGGCGAAATTGTGCATAGCGCTACCTCCAATTGCGATTAGGTGAATTCTCATAATGGTAAAGTTGAGGATTCTTAGGCAGTTTTTTATGAACTTTAAAATGTTTTTCCCACATTGCAACTATGAAAATTCGCGATGGTGTTTCTGCAACTTTTAAGGCAGTGCCTTTTATGGCTTCGAACGGTCTTTTAATTTGGTTTCTTCCTGCACTTATTCTCACTATAGCTCTAAGTTTTGGAGCTTTTGCTTTAATAGATTTGGCAGTTGACTGTGTCGAGCGCCTTTATACAAAAAAGTTTGGGGAGTATTCTTTAGATGTATGCGGAGAAGGTATGATCGCAATGGATTGTATTGAGGAAATATTCAGAGCACTAGGTTCTTATATGTTGAGTATAGTTGTATGGATTGGGCTTTTTTGGTTAAAGGTCAAACTCATGAAGTATTTGGTACTTATTTTTCTCGGCCCTGTAATGGCTATGCTGTCGGAGCTTACAGAGCAAAAGATTACGGGTGTTGTTCGTTCATTTACTTTTGGTAATTTTTTGCGTGAAGTGTTTCGAGGCATACGCACGGCCTTGCTGTATTTATTTATTGAGCTTTGTCTTGCGATTTTACTGTTGATTGTGGCTCTTGTTGTGGGCTTTATGTTTCCTATTTTACTTCCAGTGATTGCTCCAATTGAGTTGTGCATTGCTTTTGTTATGGGTGCCTTCTTTTACGGTGCTGCTTCTATGGATTATGTTTGGGAACGAGAAGGGGCTGGTGCAGTTGAATCTATTCGTATGGCTTTTAAATCTCGCCGCCTTGCAATAGGGTTAGGTAGTGTATTCGCGGTTTTAATGGCCATTCCCATTGTGAGCTTTACTCTAGCTCCAATATTTGCCCCAGCGATTACTGCCGTTGCAGCATCACTTGTATTGAAAGGAAGCGCAAAAAATGTAAGTTAAACTACTAGACTTCAGACACACAGCCACCTATGCTGGCGAGATCATCAAAAAACATAGGGTAGCTTTTAGCAACACATTCAGCGTCTAAGATTTCGATGTCAGCCACGCCTGCACAGCCTAAAATTGCTGCTGCCATAACGATGCGATGATCTCCATGTGGATCAATACGGCAAGCTTGCGTTTGTTTACAAGGGTGAATAACTAAAGTATCGTCCTCTCTTTCGATTCTTACACCGGCTTTAGCGAACTCTGAGATGAGTACCGAGGCTCTGTCTGATTCCTTGGATGCAAGCCTGTTTGCGCCGCTTAAACGAGAGGGTTTGTTGCTAAAGGCTGCTAGAGCACACAGAACGGGGAAAAGGTCTGGTGAATTAGACAGGTCTAGATTAATTGGGCGTGGTCGCTTTTTCTTCAAGCTAAGGCCGTCATCTGTTCCGAGTATGTGATAACCGGCGAAGAGCATAGCTCCCTTGATGGCTGAGTCAGCTTGTGTAAATACGCCGCGTATGCCCTTTATTTCTAAATCGGGCCGAGCACATAGTCCCCCAAGGACGAGGAGGGCTGAGGCGGCACTCCAATCTCCGTCAGTTGAAAGAGGGGAGGATCGAGAGGTTTGGCCTGCAGGGATGTGGAAGATGTCGCAGGAATCGAGGGTGTCGTGAGAGAAATCAAGGTCGAAAGCCCGCATCACTTCAAGCGTCATGTCTATGTAAGGCCTGGAGGTTAGGTTGTGCACCACGACCTTCGAATCCTGTTCAGCATAGGGCAGAGCAAGCAAAAGACCAGTTAAGAATTGGGAGCTTACGCTACCGTCAATGTCGATTTCACCGCCCACCAACGGGCCTTCAATTGTAATAGGCAATGTGTTGTCTCCTGTTGTGTTTACGCCAAGAGAAGCAAGGCCGTTAGTGACCATTTTGAATGGACGATTCATTAAAGAGCCTTCACCCGTTAATGTAAGTTTGTCAAGTGAAAGAGCGGCAATGGGAGCGAACATACGAGCTGCTAGGCCAGATTCGCCAGCATGTAATTCCTCACTACGCGGGCGAGGGATGCTGGATGAGCATGGGGTGATTCGTACGGAGTCGCTGCCAAGTTCTATTTCTGCTCCAAGAGCAGCGGCTATACTTAAAGCGACGTTCGTGTCGTCGCAATCACTTATTCCATGCAGCATTGTCGGGGAGTCTGCCAATATAGCCGCAGCGATAAAGCGAGCGCTAAGGCTTTTCGAAGGCGGGGCTGTTACTTCACCTGTAAGCGTACTCGGCGAAACACGAATAATCATTTTTTCGCGCCAGGTTTACGGCCAAGATAAATGCTGGCTATTCCTCCAGTAAGTGGGATGGCACGAAGGTCAATAAAGCGAGCGGTTTTCAGACGTTCTAAGAATTCAGCCCCTTCTGGGAAGGTCTTCACGCTTTCAGGAAGGTAGGTATATGCTGCAGGATCTTTAGAGACCAGTCGACCTAGTACGGGCATGATGTGTTTAAAATACAGTCCAAACAACTGCTTGATAGGAAATCGTTTAGGGTTGCTAAATTCAAGTATTACTGTAAGTGAACCTGGTGTTAGGACTCTGTACATTTCAGACAGCCCACGGTCTAAATCTTCGAAATTCCTAACACCGAAGGCCACTGTGTAGGCATCGAAAGTTTCGTCTTTAAATGGCAGATTTTCAGAGTCACCTTGGATTAATGTGATGCGGTCATTGAGACCTTTTGCAGCGACCTTTTTTATTCCTACATCTAACATTCCCTGCGACAGATCCATGGCTGTCATGTGAGATGAAAGTCCCATTCGTACAGCTTCTATGGCAAAGTCTCCTGTACCTGTTGCCATATCTAGAATTGTTCTAGGTGTGTGCGTTTCGCGTTTCAGTATCCGTATACATCTTTTACGCCAAAGCACATCAATCCCCATTGAGAAGAAATGATTCAGGAAATCGTATTTGGGAGCTATACTGTCGAACATACGCTCGACTTGTTTCTTTTTAGTTTCTTCTGAAACCGCTGTATATGGTGTGACTTTTGTGCCCATTGTGTATTTGACTTTACTATTTAGCCAATCATTGTGTGGCCTTCAGGGTATTTGAAGTGTGTTTCTATCAGACTACCGCCTATAGCAAACGCTACCGTAAGTGTTCCTACTCGTCCAATGAACATAGAAATTAAAATGATAAGTTTCCCTGTTGGTGAAAGTAGTGGTGTAAGGCCTGTACTTAACCCCACAGTGCCCAAGGCACTGATTTGTTCAAAGGCTAGGTCTATAAAACTATACTCACCCTCAGCAAGTAAGCTGGCTTCTGTAATAGTGAGTAAAAATAGAAAGACCATATTCCCCACGATAAAGAACATAAGAACGCTGTAAGCTCTGGACCTTAAAGTTGGATTAATCGTTCGCTTGAAGAGTTGAACATGGTCGAACCCTCTTACGGTGCGCCAAACGTCACTTAGTATCACAGAGAACGTTGAAGTCTTAATACCACCTCCTGTTGAAGAAGACGACCCGCCAATAAACATGAGGGCTAAGAAGATACAGAGCATGGGGAGGCTCACATAGTGTATGTTAACTGTACTAAAGCCCGAAGTTCTTGTAACGCTTTGAAAAACTGAAGTCGTGAATTTCCCGAAACCAGACATGCCAGAGAGAACACCATTCCATTCGAGAATGGCGAAGGAGACGGACCCGAACACAACCAATATAAGTGAGAAATAAAGAGCGATTTTCGTAGCGAACCCAATGGTCTTCCAAGGGTATATGAGTCTTTTACGAAGTCGAGCAGGGTCGAATATGTCGAATAGAGCTACAGTGCCTAATGCGCCAGCGAACACGAGTGCCGTTATCACCCAGTGAGCTAGCCAATTCGTTGAGACCCATGGATGAGTGAATCCGCCTGTAAATAAGGTTATTCCAGCATTGTTGAATGCGGAGACGCTGTGGAAAATAGAGGAGAAGATCCTGTCGCTTAAACCAGAAAAGGGTATTTCTGAAGACCAAACAACACCGAGCGCAATCGCACCAAGAGCCTCAATGCTCAGGCACCAAATGACAACCCTTCCAAGGGTGCCTTTCCCGCTTAAGAAGTTGTCTCGGTTGACGAAATCTTCGATTACATCGTGTTGGCTTACAGATACACCGAACCGTGCTGCGAGGGCGAGGACAGAAGCGAATGCGATTATATTCAGGCCTCCGAGCTGGATGAGGGCGAGAATTACTATTTGGCCTTTAAAAGTGAAGAAATTCATCACGTCTTCAACCATCAATCCTGTTACACAAGTAGCGGAAGTGGATGTGAAGAATGCGTCTAATGCGTCCATTCCACTACCACTGGTGGTCATTTCGGGCATCATGAGAAGAAGTGTGCCGACTGTGATAATCCCTAAAAAACTGAGAATGAAAATAACAGCGGGATGCATCTTAATTTTCGGGATAACACTTCCTTTGCGTGTAAGTTCGGCTATGATTACGATGAAGAAATAGCCCTGAATAAAGATTAAACTGATATCTTCTCCAGACGAGATGGAGAGTTTCTCTAGCAATGGGACGAAAAGCAATTCTCCTGTTAAAATATGGCTTGCACCTTCGGTGATTAACAGGAACATTACTAACCCCTCAAACCATGTTTTTTTCAGGTATTCCCAGGGATGAAAATCGTAAATAAATTTTATGAGGTAGTGAGATACGTAAAACCCGAAACTGTATCTCATCACAGTCATCATGTTTAAATCACCATGGACTGTGTGAGGGAAACCGTAGTAAATGGTTAGCGTGATCAGGGCTGTAAACGAGACAAATAGGTTAAGTATCTTTAATAACCCAAGGTTTTTTGCCTTCGATTTATAGAGGTAAACATTTCCTATTTCTCGAAATTCGTTAAATGTCATACCTCAGCGATGAGTTGTTCAACATCAACGGTTACTACTCCACTGCTTTCACAAACCAGTCCGGCCGCATTATTTGCTACCTCAGCGATTTGTATAGGTGTAGCGCCAGAAGCTAGCATCAGAGATGCTGTTGCGATAACGGTGTCACCAGCTCCACTAACGTCTATGACGTTGCTGGGCCTTGATTTGATGTGTAGGTGCTTAGTTGCGTCTTTATCCCCGCCTTCAGGACAATGAATCCACATGCCGTGAGATCCCAATGTGGTGATAGATAGTTTAGGTGATAGCTTGTCGTGTAATTCATTTAAGGCATCGGGAAGATCCGCAGGAAGATCTATGTCACGTTGAAGACCTGCACGTAATTCTTGAATATTGGGCTTGAAAAGGTCGACGCCCGGGTAATGGAAAAATCCTTTTAATTTAGGGTCTACAGTTACAGGAATGCCGCGCGTTTTTGCTTCATCAGTAAGGGCCTTAATAATTTCGGGGGTAAGCACCCCTTTGTCGTAGTCCTCGAAAATGACAACGTCAATCTTTGAGTTGGTCATAATTTCAAGACAAGCTTCGATGAGTTTTTTAGCGGTTTGATTGCTTATCGCTCTGTCCGTTTCTTCATCAACCCTGAGCATATGTTCGTTATCTCGAATAATTCGAGTTTTAATCGTTGTAATTCGCCCTTCCTCATAAAGTAAAGCAGAATCGCCCATCTTACTGGCTTGAAAAAGATCCTTTAGTCTATTGCCGGCGGAGTCATTTCCAAGGACGGTTGCAATATGGACTTTGGCACCAAGAGCTTGAACATTTCGAGCTACGTTACCTGCTCCGCCTGCTCTTTCATCTCGGCCTGACATCAAGACTACCGGCACAGGAGCTTCGGGTGAAAGTCGCTCTACGGTTCCGAATAAGTATGAATCCAGCATTACATCACCCACCACCAAGGCGGAGAGATTAGCGATGTTCTTTATGGCTTCTTTTTTTGTCATTTGATTTTTAGGCCAAACCTTAACTCCGATTACACTAATTTACTGACAGCGGCCTCAATTCTTCTGACAGCTTCCTCAAGAACTTCATCTGCTGCGGCATAAGAGATTCTTATACATTCAGGAGTTCCAAATGCAGCGCCACTAACTGTAGCTACGTGAGCCTCTTCGATGAGGAACATCGCAACATCATCAGAGTTGTTAAGGGATTTCCCATTGAAGCTCTTTCCGAAAAGCTCACTTACGTCAGGGAAAAGGTAGAACGCGCCCATGGGTAGGTTGAGATTAATTCCAGGTACTTTTGATAGGCTTGCGTGCATGGCGTTACGTCTTCTTAGGAAGGCTGCAACCATTGATTTCGTTATGGAGGGATCAGCTTCTACTGCCGTGGCTGCAGCGGCTTGTGCGATGCTGCATGGGGCAGAGGTAAATTGGCCTTGTATTTTCGTGCAGGCGTCAGCGATCCACTTCGGTGCACCGATGTATCCCAGTCTCCATCCAGTCATAGCAAACCCCTTAGAGACACCGTTTACGGTAATTACTCTGTCCATCATCCCAGGTTCTGCAGCGAGGCTAGCGTGTCTAGGGGTGAAGTTAATGAGTTCATAAATCTCATCCGAGATGGTGAACATATTGTCGTGCTTGCGAAGGACATCGGCAAGAGCAGCGGTTTCTTCCTTTGTGTAAACGGATCCAGAGGGATTACATGGTGAGCTGTAAATCATCATAGACGTTTTTTCATTAATGGCAGCCTCTAGCGCCTCGGGATTAATCTTGTAATCCTCCTTAATGCTCGTAGGCAGAATGACGGGGATACCCCCAGCAACCTTAATGAGTTCAACATAGCTAACCCAAAAAGGAGCGGGCAAGATTACTTCGTCGCCTGGATTCACAATGCTTAGTATCACGTTAGCGAGAGATTGTTTAGCTCCAGTGCTAACTACGATTTGGTTCGAATTGTAAACCAATCCATTGTCACGCTTAAATTTCTTTGCTATCGCGTCTCGAACACGTTGAGTTCCTGGGACTGGTGTGTAATGGGTCTCATTCGCGTTGATCGAATCTATACCTGCCTGTTTCAACTCTGCGGGAGTGTCAAAGTCAGGTTCTCCTAGAGAAAGGGAAATGATATCAACTCCTGAAGCCTTGAGTTCACGGGCCATTTGAGCCATAGCGAGTGTGGCCGATTCAGAAAGGCGGTTGATAAGATCCGAAGTGCGTTTTTCCATTTGTCAAAGGTAGTTATTTCTTAGGAATAAGGGCGAGCCCGAGGGCTGTAATTGCTCCATTTACTGGAAGTAGTGCAAAGCCAAAACTAAAGCCGTATTTCGCCTTCAAAGAGTATTCTAAAAAGTAACATAGAATCGGAGCACTTATTGCAACATATGGGATCAGTTTGTCCGCAGGCATACGCTTCGACAAGATTCCGAAGAAGAATAACCCCAACAGAGGCCCGTAAGTGTAATTCGCTGCTGTGAATAAAGCGGCTACTACACTGGTGTCGTTTGCAGATTTAAATAGCATGATGGAGATGAAAAGTACTCCTGCCATCGCGATATGAACTCGCGATCGAGTTCGTTCAGCTCTTTTTTCATCCATGCTTGGAGTGTCTAAGAGATCCACGCATGTCGAAGTAGTGAGGGCCGTTAAGGCAGAGTCTGCAGAACTGAACGCCGAAGCAAGCAGCCCAACTAAAAACACCCCGCCCATCATCACCCCAAGCGTCCCATCTAAAGCCAACATCGGAAACAACTTGTCAGCTTGCTCGGGTATAGCAATTCCATTTGAATTTGCGTGAATGTACAAGAGCGCTCCAAGTGAGAGGAACAGTATATTCGCTAGGAACAGTACGATTGCGAAGCTTCCCATATTCCATCTCGCCGCTTTGAGGTTTTCGCACGAAAGATTTTTCTGCATCATATCTTGGTCTAACCCCGTCATTGCAATGCATACAAACGCCCCAGCTAAGAAATGTTTCACGAAGTGATTTCCGGCTTTCCAATCATCGAAAACAAATATTTTCGTCATGCCCGAGGATTTTACGAGCTCGGGAATTTCCGTCCAGTGTGCACCTTGCGTATTCGCTATGGCGAGCACGGTCAGGATTACGGCCGTGAGCATAGCTGCAGTTTGGACTGTATCCGTCCAAATTACTGTGGCCATCCCACCTTTGCGAGTGTAGAGGTAAATTACGGACAAAACCACAGCTACAATCACAGCGAACGCCCAGCTAGGTACGCTTTGTGAGAACATAGGTTCCAAGATGGCGAGTTCCACAACAATCGCTACTAAGAATAGGCGAAATGATGCACCTATAATTCTTGAAAGCATAAAAAATGACGCGCCAGTTTTGTATGCATACTCACCAAAACGGCCTTGTAAGTAAGTGTAAATACTTGTTAGTCCAAGTCTGTAATAGAGGGGGAGGAGTACGGCCATGATAAATACATATCCCGCCATAAACCCCATCACCATTTGCAAGTAAGTAAAGTCTGCAGTGCCGACCATTCCAGGGACTGAAATAAAAGTCACTCCACTCAATGAGGCTCCCACCATACCAAACGCCACCACATACCATGGTGCTTTTCGTCCAGCCAGAAAGAAATCAGCGGCTTTTTTATTACGCCCAGTAAGATGAGCAATGATAAATAACAGACCAATATAGAGTCCGGAAATAAGTAAAAAAGTGGTCTGCGACATGGTGTGCAAGATACTTGTTGGGTTCTTGTTTCGATGCGCACGATATGCTGTTTATATTTACGGCGTGCAACAGCTACCATCACGTCTAATAGAAGCCGCAGTAGACCAAATCGCTACTCTTCCTGGAATAGGTCGTCGCACGGCATTGCGTCTGGCACTGAGTTTGTTGCGTCGAGATACAGAGCGAGTGAGGGCGCTTTCAGACGCCTTGATTTCTATGAGTGAAGGGGTGTCGCCTTGCCGGATTTGTCACAACCTTACAGAGCAAGATGATTGTTCTATTTGTAAAACTCCAGAAAGGAACAGGGGACTCATTTGTGTCGTTGAGGATATCAGAGATCTTCTCGCCATCGAAAATGTAGGAACTTACCGGGGCGTATATCACGTTCTCGCAGGAGTCATAAGTCCCATGGATGGCATTGGTCCAGCCGATATCAATATTGCTGCTCTTGTCTTAAGAATTTC
>Ga0308025_1001476_pt1 | contig 11175 bp, 8 predicted proteins | sample Neamet422_FD_201298 | JGI IMG/M metagenome (GOLD analysis project Ga0308025, IMG submission 201298) | Marine microbial communities from water near the shore, Antarctic Ocean - #422 | ecosystem: Environmental > Aquatic > Marine > Unclassified | place: Southern Ocean | collected 2014-10-03
TTTGACATTATAGTTGATTAACCAGGAGTCTATGTTGCATTTTGAATGACTAAATTTTTGAGACTTTTCCTCCTTTAACAAAGAAATTCTGAAAACGAGAGTTGCAGTTGGAAAAGTAGAGGAAAAGTTTAACTTATTCCTTTATTTTTCTTCAATATTCAAGTTTTTCAGAGGTAACAAAAACATGAGATAATCCAACCCCCTTTTTTTTGACAACAAATTACCTTTTAATTCTGAATGTTCATATATAGAAATAGCTAAAACGTTCATTAATTTTTTCCTCCTTCCCCCATAAAGTGTCCAAATATTTGTTTTTTAAAGAATATGGTTTTTTATAATACCTAAAGTATTAGATATCTAATCTTTCAACCTTGCACTTCTTAGTAAAAGGTAACCTTTTTAGCTATAATACGTATCATGAAATAATCTCTAATAGCCTTATCTTAGATGTAATAATAAAAACTATTCCACAGAATTGTTCTTAAGAATATCAATATATAAAGCAAATGCCTGCTAAATAGAAACTGTGGAAATTCTATTAAGTAGGCATTTTTTTAGTTAAGAGCATGGTTTCTTTATGGAAAAAGAGAAACTATTTCCATCCACGAGGGTTAACACTATTAGTGGAATAGACATCGGATTAGTAGGCTTAAATATAGCTGAGGTTATCTCCGGTAGCTCTGAAAATTGCCAAATTATAAGTTTGTGGGTGGGTAATAGGAAGAAGTAGAATCCTGTTGAATTAACAACGAGTTAGTTATCCATTTGGGTGTAGGGTAAAGCTAACGTACAGCATATGCGAAATTTTTGGTTTAAATCGGTTTGAAGTAATTCAATACTCAAGGAAGAAAAAAATCCTATAGGGGAAAAACATGTCTTATTGAGAACGAAAATAAAACTATTATGGAAAAGAATAATTATACGATTTACAAGGCTGAAAACATGTCTAATGGAGAGGTTTATATCGGAGCTACTACGAAAAGTCTAGATGCAAGACAAAAAGACCACATAGAGCGCGCTAATAGAGGAGATTCTGGTAGATTCCAGAGTGCAATTGCTACTTTTGGTTCTGAATTTTTTGATTGGATTCAGCTTGATACCGCCATAAGCAGTGATCAATTAGCGAAAAAAGAAAAAGAATACATTCTTCAATATGACAGTAAAGAGAACGGATACAATGTTGATTGTGGAGGAGGAGTAAGAAAGACAGTTTATCAATATGATGTAATAACAGGAGCGTTAGTAGCTAAGCATCCTAACTTGTCAGTTGCAGGAGCTGTAGTGGGTTTAACTAAGCAGGGCTTGTCTAATGTTTGTTTGAGTGTAAATAAGACATGTAAGGGGTTCTACTGGACATATGATTATATTGACAGGTTTCTTCCTCTTAAAGATTTAAGGAGAAAGAAAGTTCAACAATTCAATTTAGAAGGTAAGTTTATAAATGAATTTAATTCGGTGTCAGAAGCTTCAAAAATAACCGGGTGTAATAAGTCTAGTATCGCAAAAGTATGCAGATTTGAACGTAAGACTGCAGGAGGGTATTTATGGAGGTAGTTTTTATACTTTTTGGTGTATATATTTATATGTAAGGAAATATCATTTGTGCTCGAAAGGTATATTATAAGGATGAATTTATAATTGATGAACTACTAAAAATCTTTGTTAGTTCAATTTTGGTAATGTCTTTAGAATCTGAATTTTTTCTAATATTTATTTTGTTGTGAAACAATGGTTGACCTTTATATTTAGATATTTCTTTTTCAAAAATAAAAGCTTTTTTAAGTTTGTTAGATTTGTCTTTATGGACACTTTTATTTGGATTGAAAACAAAAATACCATTAGCTAAGCCGAGTAAGAAGCTTGTGTTCAATTTATTATTACTCAGCATGTTGTATGGGAAAATGTTTTTATCTGCCTGAGACAATAGTGCTAAAAAGTATTTGTTCTTAGCTAAGTCTTCTCTAAAATCGTGGATATGCAGAACTTTAGCATAAATTAAATATTCAAAAGCAATCTTTACGATATCTAAAAGAAGTTTGTCTTTATGTTTTACATCTTGAAAGACTTCACTATTTCTCTTAAATGTAAGAGCATAACTAGTGTTCTGGTTTTTGATATCGCAATATTGAAGAATTAAACTATTAGTATGCAAAGAGAGTATGTGTTTTCTTCTGTGTTCAGGTTTTATTTGTTGAATGAACCTTAGGCAAATGTCTAAGTCACGGAAATAAGGAATGAACTCTAGTAAAGGTTCGATAATATGTGTTTGAAAAAGTTGAGTTTGAATAAGCTTCTGTAATGCTTTATTCTCTAGCTCCTCTGATTGTGAAAAATCAAGATGTTCAGAGAGGTACTCTTTGAACTTCTCTTGTTTGTCAAAGTCTTTGTGATTTAAAAGTAAAATAGAGCCTAAGATATATTGTGTTTTATTTACTATGAAATCATCTATGATAAATGATATTTTCTCTTTAAATAAGGTTCTAGCTTCCTCTGTTATAGTCTCGTTATTATCTTTAAAAAGAGATTTGTTTATTTCAGAAATTGAAGCTTCGATATCATTGTATTCGTTTAATGACTTTATTAACCTTTCAGGAGTGTTATTTGCACTTACTTTAAGTTCATTTAGGTAAGATTCATTGGTTAGATATTTCTCAATTGCTTGGTTGATGATATGATCAGGGCTACTTAAATCATTTTTCTCAAAGGACATCTCTTTGAAGGTCAATAGTTCCTCTTCACTTATTGACTTTAGCAGTGTGCGTTGAGCTTCAATCTGTTTAAAGGTTATTTTCTTATTAACAGCCTGTATCTTGTGTATTGCTTCTTCAGAGATTCCTTTCGTTTTAGGAAACCTATTAACAAGGTCAATTTGAAGGCTACCCATTGCTCTAAACCTTTTTGAAAATTGTTTTATCTCTATGGGGTCATATTCATTTAGCATTACAACGCCACCTATATTTGTGTTTAAAATATTAGTACCAACACTTAAAACATTAGTTGTAATAATAAATTGTATTGTGCTTGGTACTATGCTAGTTTTAGCAATGTTTAAATAAACTTTTTCTTCTTTTGTTTTAGAGGTTATAGCTCTGGTATTAAACCCTTTTTCATTCAAATAAAGAGCTATATCAATACAGTCTTTTACATTTTTAATGTAGATTACATTCAGCTTGTCTGTTGAATATTCTTTTGAGTATTTTTCACAAAATCTAAAAGCTAGCTCCTTAGGTCTTAGTTCTGTAAAATCAACATTAATAGCTACTTTACTTTCGTTAATTTTAACTATTTTAAGGTGTTTTAAGCCTAGTAATTCATGAAAGTTATATGTTGGTGTGCCTGACATTAAAACTAACGAGGAAGAAGAGTTATGTAGTACCTGTAGCGTCTTGTGATAGTATGGGTTTGTTGTTTTTTTATAATTATTATTAAAATTTCTTAAAAGTTCATGAGCTTCATCAACAACAATTAAATCATCTGCAGTAATCTGGTTTGCTATTAAGTGTAAACTATTAAATGTAGTGGTAATAACCTTACAATCATCTGTAAGTTCACTTAGTTTAGAATCTCCATTTAATTTAAAATCTACCTTTAGGTTATCATTAGCAATCTGTTCTTGAATGATTAGTCTTGGGGTGCAAAATATAAGTCGGTTATAGATGCTCTTTCCATTTTTAATTTCATTCCCTAGTTGAGCAAAATGATAGGTTTTACCGTAGCTGGGATTTGCCTCTAGGTATATTTTTTTATACTTTTCTAAAAAGGAATTTAACTCATCACCAATTTCATCGAAGATTTTATTATTTATTGAAAATGTAATTGGAAAATCTATGTTGTCTGTCAAAATCTATGAATATGAAGGGCAGAGATACAAAAAATATATTCTATTTGCCAGCTTAAAAGCAAGATTAGGACAAGCGGCTACATTCAGAGTTGTAAAAGCCAAAAGAAAAATTAGTTTAAGTGGGAGACTAATGAACTCTTTCTCCTCGCTGGCAAGTTTAGGTAATGCAGTTAGTCTAGTTAAGAAGAGGTGTCAGTGTATCTGCCATAAGGTTTGGTAAAACTTATAAAGGAAATTTTTGATCTTATTCTTCTACTTCTCCAAAGATTTCAGAAAAATAAGATTCAGCAGTTCAATTTAAAAGGTGTTTTTGTAAATGAGTTTGACTCGGTATATGAAGCATCAAAGCAGACAGGTTGTAATAAAACAAGTATTGCAAAAGTTTGCCGAAGTGAACGGAAAAGTAGTGGAGGTTTTTATTGGTGCTACAGATAGTTGTTTTAAAAAAGGGTGTTTTACCATCCTTTTTTATTTTGCTTTATTTTTAATAAAATAATTACTGTGTGTTTAAGTTAAACTCCTAACTTTTACCGTTATTATATTTAAGATATTTTTAGTCTTTTAAAATAATACTTGCTAGAGTATTTAGAACATGGGGTGTTAGCAATTTAGATTTTATTTTTTACAGACCTTTAATTTGATAAGTTATAGCTCATTCCTAAAAGTTAATTTTTTATTTGTATATTTATAATTGAAAAAGAAAAATAAAAAATGAAAGAAAAAGATACCTTCTAGTATAATTCTCGTTAAGAACTTATGCGCTGAACTCTTAGTTTTGGCATAAAAGAGAGTTTTTTTAAAAAAAGAGAATAAAATACAAATTTTTTATAGGTTTTAATAAATGAGAATACTTTTAGCATGTGAAGAGAGTCAATCTGTGTGTTTAGAAATGAGGAAAAAAGGACATGAAGCATTTTCTGCAGATATTATGGAATGCTCGGGGCCGCATCCAGAATGGCACATAAAAGGAGATGTTCTAGAAATCATTAATGATGACTGGGATATGATGATAGCTTTTCCACCTTGCACTCATCTTGCAGTGAGTGGAGCAAGACATTTTGAACAAAAGAGAAGAGATGGCCGTCAGCAGCAGGGTATTGATTTTTTTATGAAAATGGCAGAGGCTAATATTCCAAAAATAGCTATTGAAAACCCGATAGGCATAATGAGCACACATTACAAAAAACCATCACAGATTATCCATCCTTATCATTTTGGAGACCCTTATTCAAAAGCGACTTGTTTATGGCTCAAAAACTTACCTTTATTAAATTATAATAGAAAAAATAATATTATAATAGATGGTGGCCTTCAAAAAGAAATTATTTTTTCAGAATTACCAACAGAGGTCGATAAAGGAGAATTTGTTACTTTCTCTAGCGGTAAAAGAATGGCTAAATGGTACAACGAAGCTTCAGGAAATGGACATTTAAGAAGTAAAACATTCCCGGGTATAGCAAAAGCAATGGCAGACCAATGGGGATAGATAAAAAAATTATAGGTGAAGATTTTACACCTGATCCGATTTCATTATTGGAATCAAATAGGAATTTAGGTTATTCTATAGAGGAAGCTATATCTGATTTAATTGATAATTCTATTACCGCAGAGGCTACTGAGATTATTTATGAGATGCATTGGAATGATGGTCAACCTTTTTTTTTTTTAAAGGATAATGGTAAAGGAATGTCTAATAAAGAAAACGAATTAATAAATAGTTTTCGATTAGGTTCTAAAAACCCATTAGATGATAGAGATCCCAAAGACCTTGGGCGGTTTGGATTTGGAATGAAAACGGCTTCCTTAAGTCAAGCAAGGGTTTTAACAGTTACTTCCAAGAAAGAAGAATATAAAATATTATCTCGTTCTTTAGATTTAAATTTTATAGCTGAGTTAAATCAAGGATGGAAGTTGAAGTTAGTTCAAGAAAATGATATTCAAAATGAACTCGATTATTTGAATGATTTAGAAAGTGGAACTGTAATTAGATGGGACAATTGGGATAGAGCGCCTAAGATGAAAGATGATTTCATGTCTTTAGTAACCCGGATTAATGATTATGTAAGTGTTTGTTTTCATCGTTTTATAGAAAAAGGAATAAAGATATTTTGTCATGATTATTTACTTGAATCTTACAGTCCTATTCCAGTGGGAGAAGGAGCTAACGTTTATTCTAGTATAAAATTATCTAATAATGAAGATGCGCAACAAACGGCATACATTTTACAACACCCTAAAAACTGGGAAGCAGATTTTGAAGTAATTTCTAAATTTAATTCTTTCCGTTTGTTTGAGGGGTTTGAGAGGCAACAAGGGATTTATATATATAGATGTGATAGGTTACTTACCCCAAAGGGTGGTTGGCTAGGACTACTAAGAAAAGGAAATGCAGCTAAATTAGCAAGAGTGGTTATTGATTACCCGAATAATGCGGATTCATTATGGAGTTTAGACATTACAAAGACTAATGCTTCTATTCCTTTTGAATTTAAAAGAGAAATAAAAAAGTTAATAGACGCAACAAAAAGCGCTTCGGTAAAGAAAATTGTAAGAGGTAATAGAAATGTTAATAAAAGTTTAAGTTTTAATCATTCTCATATTTGGAAGACATCAAATGATAAAGAGTATAATTCATACAAGTACATAGTAGATATAGAGCACCCGATATTAAAAAGTTTAGTCACTGAAAAAAAAATCAAAGAATCAGATTTAAAAACTCTTTTAGAATTAATATCTAATAATTTACCAATTGCTAAAATTATTAATAATAATGATTTGGATCCCTCTAAGCACGATCGAATGACAGCACAACATAAGTTGTCCAAAGAGGAATTAGAAATGGTAAGGAAAATATTCCAATATCAAATGAAAACAGATACTAAACAAAGTGCTTTCTCTTGGTTATTAAATTTTGAACCTTATTGTTATTGTGAAGACCAATTAAAAAAAGAATTATTATGAATAAAACAATAGAGCAACTTCTTTTAAATGTTCACACATTTTGTTTAGATAGATTTAGACTTGATCCTAACCTATCTGATGAAAACATGTTTGAAGACCCTGTTATAAAGGTCATGATTCAAGCACTTTATGTTGGAGATTTAGATACTGAAATACAGGAGAAATACAGTATAGATGATCTTAAAAATGATATCTTAGGAGTATTTAAAAAGGTAAAGCCAACACAAGCAGTAGCTGAGTCTTATGAATTGGAGACTTGGCTTGATAGTTCAAGAAGGACTAATCCAGAAACTAGATTTGAAGCGTATAAAAAATTATTAGTTAGTGAGAATAAAGGTGCCATTATCCCTCAATTGGATGCTGATACTTATAAAATTTTAGATAGTTGTTATAACCCTTCTGAAATGAATCAAGAGTGGGATCGAAGAGGGTTAGTTTATGGCCATGTTCAGTCAGGTAAAACTGCTAATTATATAGGATTAATTAATAGGGCTTTTGATTCAGGTTATCAGATTGTAATAGTACTTACTGGTATGACTGAAGATTTAAGAAGGCAAACCCAGTATAGAATTGATGAAGGTGTTGTTGGTCAAAGGGGACAAGTTGATATTGGGATAGGTCTTGATGTGAAATTTAAACAATTAGATGAGATAATGCCAGCGACATCTCTTAAAAAAGATTTAAAGAAAAGTGACGATTGGCGAGATAATAATTTGAGTACAAATAAAAAATCTATTTGGGTTATTAAAAAAAACAAATCGGTACTTGAGAATTTGATATTATGGTTGGATAAACAACGATCAGATGGAAATGAAAGTAAAATACATAATGTTCCTTTTTTAATTATTGATGACGAGGCAGATAATGCTTCAATTCAATCACTTTCTAAAAGAGATTATGAAGAGTGGGGAGAAGGCAAGAAATTATCTAAACTTGATCTGGAAGACTTAACTGATGAGCAAGAAATAGATCTAACTAATGCTAAGGCAAGAATTCTTAAGGCAATTAACAGAAATATTAGAGTTGCACTTTCTCTAATGTCTCATAAAACTTTTGTGGCCTATACAGCTACACCGTATTCAATTATTAATCAGACAAGTGAGGATTTAGAAAGGACAGCGACAATTGGTGGTAAAGTTTTTAATATTGATAAAAATTCAGATTTATTTCCTGAACATTTTATTATTCCAATAAGCGCTGGTAGTAAATACATGGGGATTGAAAGAATTTTCCCAAGTGATAAGGCTAATAAGCTTCCTGTAGTTGTTAACGTTTCACGAAAGTACCCAAACGAGGAGCTTGACAGAGTATATTTCCCTACTAAGAGAGGTCAAAGTTATTCTTTTACAAATATACCAAAGAGTTTAGAAGATACAATCATACACTTTTTAATTTCTATAATTATTAGAAAATATAGAAAACAGACGGATTATAATAGCTTACTTGTTCATACTTCTCATTTAACGGATAATGCTGATTATCTCGCAGATAAAATTGAAGCATTTATAACTAAATTACAAGTACACTTACCTGGTAATACTGGAGGGTACTTTACGAGAATAGAAAGCGCCTTTATAGAGATAAAGAAACAATCCCGTAACAAGTTATTTAAAAATTATTTTGATCAAGATTATGTTTTCCCTAAGAACATAAACAAAAATGAAATTTTAGATGTTATCAATTCTAGAAAAGATACCAAAGATGAATACATATATGCTCCTTTTGAAGTAGTAAGTTATCATTCATCTGGAAGTAAGACGTTAAAGCATAAAAATCATACTTTAAAATTTGATTTACGAGATAGTGAAACAGGAGATAAAAAATATAAAAATTACATAGTAGTTGGGGGGAATAGACTTTCTAGAGGGTTAACTCTAGAGGGGTTAACATCAACCTATTTTATTAGGAATTCTACTCGTCAAGACTCTTTGTACCAAATGGGGCGCTGGTTTGGGTATCGGATTGGTTTTGAGGATTTAGTTAGGATTTTTATGCCAACAGATCAAATACTATGGTTTGAAGGTGTCTATAAATTAGAAATGGATCTTAGAAAAGATTTTGAACAAAATAATGAAGATGATACTAAAATGTTACCGAGGGATGCAGTAATTAAATTAGCTTATCATACAAATGAAAATATGCATGTGCCAAAAGGACTAAGAAAAAAGTTCCCTGCTATTTGTGATCCGAATAAATTAAGGAATACAAGAACTCAACTGATGTCGTTTTACGGTTCAAAAAGTACAAATAGAATTATTTTTAAAGAAGATATTCAGAAGAAGAATATAGATTTTGTAAAGCGCATTTTTGATTCAGTTAAACAAGATAGTGATGCACAATTGTTTGATATGAGTAATCCTTCGGTGGAAAAAGTATGTAAAAACACGAATACAAATTATACAGACGTTAGCTATAAATACATAATCGATTTACTTGACAATTATAAGGCTCATGAAAAGATTACAGGTGACTTAATAGCGTTGCGAGGTTTTATTGAGAAGAATAAAGATAAATTAAATAATTGGTCGTTAGTTTTAGTCAATGCAAATAAAAAAGATAAAATTGATGCTTGGAAAAGCGATTTTTATAAAAAAGAAAAAGGGATATATAAATTAGATACAAACGAACCAATTTCTTCATTGATTAGAAAATCTGATACTGATGGATCGGCTTTATATTTTAAGTCAATTTTAAATCAGCAAAGTGATAATATTTTTGATATAATTGATGAGGGTAATTATAAGGAATATGAGGGAGCTACAGGGAAAGACGGAAATCCAAGACAGGCAGATATTGCCAAGAAATACAGGAACAAATCAGGTAAACCAATGTTGTTAGTTTATCCAGTGAAAACTGATAATATTGGTATTGTTCCATTATTGTACTTTTTTATACCCAAAATTGAAGGGGCAGATAAAGTAAGATATATCGTAAGAAATAAATAGGATACAACATGGGAGATAAAAGTGAAGTCGTAAGACTAATTGAGTCAACTGAACAAGACGTTGAAACCAAAATGTTATGGTTGCAATTTCCATATAAAAATGATTTAGAGGCATTATTCATACCAAAATTGGAAAATATTGGATTCATTCAGCTAGATAAAGCTGTTACAGTTTTTCTTAAAAACTCTTCTTTTCGTGACTTTTTTAATGACTGGGTTACAAGGTTTATTGATAAAATAGGTGCTAGCGATTCTAGTGAAATTCTTATTGAAAAGTTTAATAATGAAATAAAAGCTATTGTTCAATTAGGGCAAAAAGAAAAAAAAATGTCCATGAATTCAGCCAAGGGTTTGTATGCTGAGCTTTTAGTATTGAAAGAGTATTTAGAGGAAAAAAAATATACTCAAAGTGATATAATAGATGGATGGCATAGGCCAGCGCCAGCAAACCATGATTTTGATTATGAAGATTTTTCTTTAGAGGTGAAAGCAACGTCAAGAGATAGTACAACTGTAAAAATAACATCAGAACACCAGTTGATGGCTGTTGATGATAAACCACTTCATTTACATATGTATAGAGTAGATAATGTAAATAAAAGTAGTGAGGATTCTTTAGGAGATATGTTTATTGAAATAAAAGAACTTCTAGACACTGGATTAGAGAATGTTTTTGAGATGAAATGTGCAGAAGATGCATTCTGTGAATATTTAGGTCCTAAGCATATGGTATTAGATTATAAATTTACTGTAATTGAAGACTTTTTATATGATGTAGACCAGGTGAATTTTCCTAGAATAAGAAAAGAAAAAATAGATAAGGGGATATCTAAAACATCCTATAATTTAGATATATCTGCAATTGATGGTTTTAAAATTTTATAAGAATGACGACAGAGCTCGAGATTATTAAAGGACAATTTTATTCAGATGCATACAATCGATATGAAAATGATGACATAGCCATCGAAGATTGCAGGTTTCTGATTTTTACCGAATTTTTAGATGAGATAGATGTTTATAAAAATCCAACGATAGCTAGAGGCAATGGTTTGTTTAAAAACAAAAAGTGGGGAACTCTAGGTTATAGTACAAATAGTTTTCGTCAAGTTAATGAAGATATTGAAGATGAAAATGAAGAAGAAAATCAATCTGTCTTTGAAAAAGAGTCTTTTGATATAAAATGGGAATACACCATATTTAATGGTTTTTTTTCAGATGAGACTAAGGTTGTTAAAGCAAATAAGGCAGAAATTCAGAAATCTATAAATGAAACTATAACTTATTTAGAAAAAACATTTTCCAGAGATTATATAAATGATATAAGTGAGGTTAATGATCTTCAAAGTCAACTTCTTATGCATTTCAAGGAAGGTAATTTAGATAGATTAGATATCTGTATCGTTACAGATAAAGTTATAGATCAAGA
>Ga0308025_1001481_pt1 | contig 11159 bp, 11 predicted proteins | sample Neamet422_FD_201298 | JGI IMG/M metagenome (GOLD analysis project Ga0308025, IMG submission 201298) | Marine microbial communities from water near the shore, Antarctic Ocean - #422 | ecosystem: Environmental > Aquatic > Marine > Unclassified | place: Southern Ocean | collected 2014-10-03
GTCACCTTTCTGTTGAGCGATTTTATCGGCCTTATTCAACACCTTTGCCAAATCGCTGGACACCGAAATTTCACCAGAACTATCTTGCAGCTTCGGCAAGTCGTCTACTAAAGTTTGTAATTTAGCTCGCAGATCTGCAATATCAAACCCAGCTTGTGAGAGCAAAGGACGAACAGAACCGCCCTTTTGATCCAGTAGAGTTAACAATAAATGACAGGGTTCAATAAAATTATTATCCCCACCCAAAGCCATGGATTGTGCGTCTGCTAATGCTGACTGTAGCTTGCTAGTTAATTTATCTGTGCGCATAATAATTCCACATGAGCCCGGCATGGCAGACTCCGTTAAATAGTATTTCCTAAGATAGATAATGGGGTCTTTAGGTGGGAAATCAATGAAAGCAGAAATTTTTAATTGAGTGAGATCAACACTTAGCGGGAAAACCTAGGGCCACCATTTTTAAATTGGAACTAAGCTTCAATATAAATAGCATTCAACATTCTTCCAGTAACTCCATCGCGTCGATAGGAGAAATATTTTTCATCATCACAGTAAGTGCAGCAACCACCGCCAGTTATCTTATCGATTTCGAGAGCAGCCAATTTTAGTCTTGCAATGGAATATAAGTCGGCCATGAATTTTCCTCTGTTTTTGCTCAAGGCGAAGCAACCCTCCATAGCAGGAATTAGAGATGGCGACTTCGTAGCAGAGAGAAAGCAATCCTTAACCTCCTCTCCCACTTCGAAATGACAGGCGCCAATCGCAGGCCCTAACCAAACTGCCAGATTAGAGGTAGAAGCCGACATGTGAGAAATCGTGTTTTCTATGACACCTGAAGCTAAGCCTTTCCAACCAGCGTGTATTACAGCTACTTCAGTACCGTCTAAAGCAGCTACAAAAACAGGGAGGCAATCAGCAGTCTGTACGCAGCAAACTAGGTTCGCGCTTGCAGTCCGGATTGCGTCGGCGATAAGCGTGGGGCCAGCCTTATTGACTACTGCCACATCATTGCCATGAACTTGTTCTAGCCATTGCCATTCTAAGTGTGGAGGCAATAGCCTTTTTATAAGAGCCCGATTTGACGCAAGTCGAAGTGGTTCATCTCCAACATGAGTAGCTAAATTAAACGAGGCAAAGGGTGTCTCACTCACCCCGCTCTGCCGTGTCGTGGAGAAGGCGACGATACTAGACGGAACTGCCCAGTCAGCAAAAATTGCCGGTTCAACTATCATGCACAGTCTCGACGTAGTTGCTCAATTAGCTCCAACATGTCCGCTGGAGTTTCAGCACTCCAGCTCATTCGCTTAGAGCTTTCCGGATGGTCAAGTTCCAGCTTCCGAGCATGCAGGGCCTGCCGCTTAAACCCTCGCAGACAATCACTCAGCTCTTTAGAACAGGCCGCAGGCAATTTAAAACGTCCCGCATAGAGCTGATCACCGATTAGGGGATTGTTTCGGTGCGCCATGTGTACGCGAATTTGATGTGTGCGGCCGGTTTCTAAATTCACTTGCACGTGGGTGTGACTTCGAAATCTTTCAATAACTCTGTAGTGAGTTATTGCTTCCTGCCCAGATTCTACGACTGCTCTCTTCTTTCGGTTGACCGGGTGCCTACCCAGCTCTCGATTAATGCTGCCACCGCCGGTTAGAACTCCCTGGACTACGGCTTCGTATTCTCTACTTACCGACCTTTCTTGAAGTTGATTTACCAGATCCGCATGGGCAGTCAAAGTCTTTGCGACCACCATAAGGCCTGTAGTGTCTTTGTCGAGGCGGTGCACAATGCCTGCGCGGGGTAATTTCTCCTGATTTGAATTGTGATGCAATATGCCATTCAGCAACGTCCCCTCGCTATGTCCGGCAGCAGGATGCACCACAACATCGGTGGCCTTATTAATTACCATAAGCTGTTCGTCTTCGAAGACAATATCCAGTGGCATCGCCTGAGCCACCCACGATTCCACAGCCACCAACTGCGCTTCTACAACCAGGCAGTCTCCAGGCTCAAGGCGATCTCGGGGCCTAAGTTGCTTGCTGTTGACCAGCAACGCCCCCTCTCGAATCCAGCTTTGTAGCCGCGCACGCGAATATTCAGGAAATAGTTTGGCTGCAATCTGGTCTAATCGATTGCCCGATAACTCCTCGGTAACTTCTGCTCTCAGTGAAATATGACTTGCCATGGAGGCATGATACTTGATTAAGCCGCTGCACACAGCAGACCTTAGAGGAGCTCACCTGTTTTACATTAGGTAGAGCGCAGGTTGGGATTGCAGACGGTGCTGTGGTTAAATAGCCGTATTTGCGGGCAAGCAATATCAGAGCCCCTAGACTTGACCACACGAAAGACCTAACAGCAGGAAGTAAAAGTGCGCGCTTCAGTTTTAAGATTATCTCTAATTATCTCTCTATCCCTACTTCTTGGGGCTTGCGGCTGGTTCAATAGAGAAGAAACAGATGAGTTCGCCGGACTATCAACCGAAGAACAATTTTATCGCCGCGCGCTAGAACAACTAAACTCTCAAAATTATCGGGGTTCCATCGCCACATATCAGGCATTGGAGTCGCGCTTCCCGTTCGGTAGGTTCGCGGCGCAAGCACAGATCGAAATCGTCTATGCCTACTACAGAAATGGAGATTCCGAGGCCGCTAGAGCGGCAGCAGATCGATTTATCCGGCTCCATCCGGATAACGAGAACGTGGACTACGCCTACTACATGAAAGGACTGTCCTCATTCAATGATGATCGCGGGTTGATCAATCGCTTCGTACCCGTCGACCCGACGAGGCGAGATCCAGGTCGGGCGAGCGAATCTTTTTCAGACTTTTCACAACTACTCGCAATTTACCCCGACAGTCCTTATTCGGCTGACGCTAGGGCGCGTATGGTTTTCCTACGCAACAATTTAGCTGCCTACGAAGTTCATGTGGCAAACTATTACCTTGACCGTCGCGCCTATGTTGCTGCTCAAAGGCGCGGTCAATATGTGGTGGAGAATTTTCAAGGCACCCCGGCCGTGGCCGATGGTGTAGCTATAATGGTGGAGTGCTATCTACGACTGGGCCTTAATGATCTTGCAGATACATCGCTCACTTTGCTGAGAGAAAACTACCCGGACCATGCCTCTATTAGCACTGACGGTGAATTCATCATTCGTACAGAGATTACTAATCCATCTCTTCTCTATACAGTCTCGTTTGGCTTAATCGGCGACAATCGTATCGAACCTCCTTTAGCTCCAACTACTAGACCTCTAAATTCTGGCAGCCAGCAGATTATTAACACGCAAGTGCGTCCTGAAACTGCGCGGCGTTCCTGGTTTAGCATCCTGACTTTTGGAATCTTCGACTAGATTGCCCAGCAAAGCCTTGGCTTGACGATTTAAAAGCAGAAAATGCTCCAGAGATGCGAGGCCCTATTGCCTTTACCTAGGAAGCCCTCCAATCTAGAGAGGTCGACCGAAACTACTCACCTATAGGCCAGGCATTCGTAATCGGATAACGACGGTCGCGACCAAATCCGCGCTGTGTAAGCCGAACCCCTACAGGACTCTGCCTCCGCTTATACTCATTTAAATCTACGAGCCGCAGCACGCGCTTGACTATTTGTTCATCAAATCCCAGCTCAATAATAGAGGCTGCACTGTGATCATCCTCTACATATAGTTCTAAGATACGATCCAACACGTCGTAGGGAGGCAGGCTATCTTGATCAACTTGATCTGGCGCAAGTTCAGCCGAAGGCGGTCGATCTATGACTTTTTGCGGGATGACCTCTTCCGCTACAGCCGAATGTTCAGTATTGCGATAACGAGCCAAGCTATAGACCAAGGTCTTGGACACGTCTTTTAGTACATCGAACCCACCTGCCATATCGCCATATAGTGTCGAATAGCCAACAGCTATTTCACTCTTGTTACCAGTAGTAAGAACCAACAAACCCTTCTTATTAGAGATAGCCATCAAAAGAACACCCCTGCACCTTGCCTGCAGGTTCTGCTCACTGACGTCTGTCTCAGTATGGATAAACTGCTCTTCAAGGGCCTGCATAAAGGCGGAATAAATTCCCCGAATTGATATCTGTTGATAATCGACACCTAACTTATTAGCCTGCTCCGCTGCCGCTTCGAGACTCAGCTCGGACGTGTAGGTAAATGGCATCATCACAGCCTGAACATTATCACCACCAAGCGCATCCGCAGCTATAGCGAGAGTAAGTGCTGAGTCGATTCCTCCAGACAACCCCAAGACAACGCCCTTAAATTTATTCTTGGTCACGTAGTCTCGAACTCCTAAGACTAAGCTTTGATACACCTGCGCCTCCATAGATAATGGGGGTGCTATTTGTTGCAGAGGTATTTCACAGGGACTATTGGGGCTCTCGCTTACCTGAACGAGAACAGGCACCAGAGCCTCGATACAGCTTAGCGCTATGCAGCGGCAGTCTCCAGTTGAGGTAACAGCCATCGAGCCACCATCGAATACCAACTCGTCCTGCCCTCCGACCATGTTCACATAGATTATCGGGAAGCCACCCTCAACGCTTCTTTTGCGCAGTAGCGCCCGCCGCTCACTCAATTTATTTATATGAAAGGGAGACGCATTAATGTTAATCATCAATTGAGCGCCCACTGATCGGGCTTGCATCACGGGCGCCTGTTCCCACATATCTTCGCAGATCGTAAAAGCAACTTTTTGGCCAGCTATTTCAACCAGACAGACATCAGTACCCTTATCGAAATATCTCTCCTCATCGAATACCTGATAGTTTGGGAGATACTGTTTGCGATAGTTTGCAATCTGCTTTCCATTTCTAATAATCGTTAGAGAATTGAATAGCTTGTCGCCTACTCTTTCTGGATAACCAACTACCAAGTAGGCGGATAAATCTTCATCACAAATTCGTTGTAGGGCTTTTTCTATGCGAATAGACAGACTGGGGCGGAAAAGAAGATCCTCGGGTGGGTAACCGGTTAGTGTTAGCTCGGGATAGGCAATAACGTCTGCCGAATTTGCTTGAATCGCCTCTTTCGCTTTCTCAATAACCAGAGAAGTATTGAATGCGATGTCCCCAACTAATAAATTAAGCTGCGCCATTACGACGTTAATTTGCTGCCCCATATCTATCTCTTCACTGTTATCCTAAAATTCACATCACGCTAGGTTTGTGGCAGGCCAAGTTGATGACTAGGAGCGATTGACACAGGCCTTTGGATCAGTACCGTGCTGTATTATACCTTTTTACCACTCTATCGCTTACATTTTGCAGAACCCGGCCCTCCTTAGAAATGGGAAAAGCTATTGGAAATAACACTTGGCTCAGTGCTGTTACTTGGTATTACCGGTTTTCTGGCGGGCGGGATAAATACTGTGGCTGGCGGCGGCTCCAACCTCACACTTCCTGTACTAATGGTCTTAGGCTTGCCTGCAGATATCGCCAATGGCACTAACCGTGTTGCCATCGCGCTGCAATGTGTTGTGGGCCTGGCAGGCTACGATAAACATGGAATCCTAGACCGGCCAACACTGTTACCGATACTGATCCCTTCTATTATAGGGGGCCTTTGCGGGGCAATAGCGGCGGCGCTGATACCTAATCTATACCTCAAACCCATTCTACTCGGTATGATATTACTAATGGCTTTGGTTATATTGATCAGACCCGATGTGATAGCACCACCGCCCGGAGGCAAGAATCTCAGCCCTAATGACAGTCGCGGCGCTTGGTGGGGCTTATTTGCAGCAGGAGTTTACGGCGGTTTTGTGCAAGCCGGGGTGGGTTTCATACTATTGGCCGCTTTAGCGGGCGGATTGCGCTATGACTTGATGCGGGCGAATGCGCTCAAGACAGCTTGTGCTCTAGCATTTACCAGCGTAGCTCTAATTGTCTTCATCGCTTTTGATCAAGTCTTGTGGATACCCGGCCTGATTCTAGCATGCGGATCAATGACCGGAGCACACCTTGCCGTGAAAGTCGCTGTTCGTAGCTCTCCGGAGAGCATCAAGTGGTTTCTATTCGGAATGACGCTCTGCGCCGTAGTGGCCGGACTTCTATTCTAAGAAGCTTCTGTTTAATCAGTCTACCGAGGTGAGGCGAAGCGCATAGTGATCTTCGAGCCACCCGAGTCACTAGACCCGACTTCTATCTTGCCGTCATAACTACTGACGATATCGGTTACGACAGCGAGACCAATTCCCTGCCCTTGGACCAAGTTATCAGCCCTAGCTCCGCGCTGCAGTGCGAATTCCTGTTTCTCCTCTCTAATGCCCTAACCGTTATCTTCTATAATCATTTCTAAGTCCTGCAACCCATCTGCATCAGAATCCGTACTTACGTGTAGACTATTTGATTTGTCTCAGCAGTAGTGTATTTTACGAACAAGCTTATTTGTGTTCGAACGCTGCCGCTATAGATTCCATGCCGATATTTAATCACTAACGAGCCAGCGTCTTTAAACCCAGAAGGAGGAACCTCTAGAACCAGTAACCACCATTTCAAACAGAGCAGCACCCATAAAACCAATAAGAGTATGAACATGTTCAAGAAGCCATTTTTTATTTCATTTGCCATCACAGCCTTTGCCTGCATTCCGCTCTACTTACTCAGCTCGCAAGAAGTGTCACTGACTCTCTCCAATTTTCCAATAGTCGCACTCACCTTATTCATCATAGTCTTAATCAGTAGCTTCTGCGCTCAGCAGAGCTCCATTCGAACGGACGACGATCTCTATGACGATGAATATCACTTGGGCCGAGAAAAAGGCAGCGTAAAATGGTTCAATCCCAATAAAGGATTTGGCTTCATTACTCGCGATAGCGGCGATGATGTATTCGTTCACTTTCGCTCAATACGAGGAGAGGGACACCGCGTCTTGCATGATGGCCAAAGAGTAGAGTTTGAAGTCAGCGAGGGTGATAAAGGATTACAAGCAGACGATGTGGCCGCAGCCAACTAAGAGAAACGTACTTGGGTACCTCCTCAATAATGAGGAGGTTTCTCAAGCTGCTCTTCTTGCACACTAGCCGCCCCCCTCTCCATAGCATTCTGCAGCTGCTCTTTTATTCCAGACATCTCACCTATGAGCTCATCCAGCTGACGCTGCTGCCTAGCCACTATTGCGTTAAGACCTGACAACAAATCCTCCTGATAGCTAAATTTAGTTTCCAGCTCAATTAGTTTTTCTTCCATTTTCCCTCCCTCAGAACCCGGACGCTGTTAATTTATTCAATCACATCATCAACGACTTGGTTATCGGTGACACTTATATGCATTATTCTATTAATACTGACTCGCACAATAATACGCCGTATCAATTAGTTTTTTACAAGTAATTCAATTGAGGAATTTTAAAGAGACTTGCTTTACCATACTCAAAGTATAGTTTTTCAAATCAGCGACTCTATCAGGGACAGAAATAATGGAAAAAGCCCCCATCAATTGGATAAATATGCTGCTGTTCAGCCTAACCCCAGCGCTTGCCCTAATACTTGTGCCTGCATATGGCTATTTTTACGGCTACGATCTCTACGAGTGGATAGTATTCGTACTACTGATGGGCTTTTGCGGTATGTCCATAACCGCTGGTTATCACCGTCTCTGGTCACACAAGGCCTATAAGGCACACCCTTTGGTTCGTGTCATATTCGCCCTTGGTGGCGCCTGTGCGCTACAGAACGACATCTTAAGCTGGGCATCGGGGCATCGCCGCCATCATCGATTCGTTGACAATAACGATAAGGACCCGTATTCAGCCGGACGTGGATTCTGGTTTTCTCATATCGGGTGGATTCTGCGCAACTACAAAAGCAGTACCGAGGACTATTCAAATGTTAAAGATTTAATGAAAGACCCAATTGTAGTTTGGCAGAAGAAACATTATCTGAGTCTGCTTTTGATAATGAATATTTGCCTACCGGCATTTCTAGGATTTATTCATGGAGATATTATTGCTGGCATTTTGCTAGGTGGCCTTCTGCGCTTAGTCCTGAGCCAACACGTAACCTACCTGATAAATTCGATAGCACATATGTGGGGTCGTCAACCATACAGTGAGAATAGCTCGGCTAAAGACAATGCAATTCTCGCATTTCTTACATATGGTGAGGGCTACCATAATTATCATCATACTTTCCAGTGGGACTATCGAAACGGTATTCACTGGTGGCACTTTGACCCAACGAAGTGGATGATAAGCATACTCTCTTTCGCTGGGCTAACTCACGATCTTAAGCGCTGTAATCCTGCACAAATCGAGAAAGCCCGACTTGAGCTTCAGTACCTTAAAGCGGCTGAAAAATGTGAGCGCTTTGATATCCCGGAAAGCTGGAGACTGCGACTGGAAACTGAATACGAACAGCTCCTGCAAACTCTGCAACTTTGGACCGAACACAGGCAAGCCTGGTACGAGGCCAAGGGAAAACAATTACAGGAAAGCCTCACCTCTCTTGATCAGCTTCAACTGAAACATGGCTACAGAGAAGTTCAATATCGACTGAAGACACAGAAACAGCGTTGGCAGCATCTACTTCGTGATCTAGCGCAACCACATCCGCAATTGATCTAGCCACTTGTTATCTTCGTATTAGACCAATAAGCTTTTTATTATAGATTGTAGAGCTATCATATTTTGTTGAGCGAAGTGAATTTGAGCCACTATCTGCCATAGCTATCACAAGCAGTAATATTCTGGCAGAATTGTCTATTCTTTAGGGCCCTAGAGTCCGCAGACTAGAAACTCATAATACTCATCCACTCAAAGGCTTACCGAAGGAAACGACATGAATATCAAGCAGAAATCAAAAATACTAGTCTTATCGACGCTTGCAGCAGTTAGCACATCTGCCTGGGCCGTGGAGGAAGGCGATACCGCGCCTATTTTCGACCTGCCTTCTATTTATGCTGACAGCCCAGCCATCAGCACAGCAAGCCTAGCTGGCAAGACCGTCTACATAGACTTCTGGGCCTCATGGTGCGCGCCCTGCCTTACTTCATTGCCGCTTTACAATGACATGTATAGCAAATACAAAGATCAAGGCTTGGAGATAGTCGCTATCAATGTAGACAATCCGATCGAAGACGGACTTGATTTCCTTCTCGATACGCCACTGGACTTCTTGATACCAACAGACCCCGACGGCGAAGCTGCGGAGTTGTTCGAAGTAATAGGTATGCCAACATCCTACCTAATAAAGCCCGATGGCACTGTTACCCTTGTGCACATGGGTTTTCGATCCGGCGACATTGAAATGATTGAAGAAGCTATTCAAAGTTCTTTAGCCGGCGACTAGCACCCAGAGACTAATGGACAGGCAGTTCAAATGCGACAATTCCGAGCCATACTGCTCCTTTCGATTTGCAGTTTTATGCTGATCTCTTGCGCCGACGTTAAGGCATGGGAACGCGGCTATCTTGCCAGAGAAGAAATGGCATGGAATCCCAACTCATTGGAAAGCTCCCTAAATGATCACATTTTTTTTAGTAAAGAAGCTTCCTCAGGCGGTAATAGCACAGCTGGTGGAGGCTGTGGCTGCAACTAGCAACTCTGCCTAACATGAAAAATGCCTCTCGTAGCATTGTCGCTCTTTCAAGCACAGCCCTGGCGCTGCCAGGCATAGCTCTTTCGGATGCACCGCCCACACAGAGCACGGTATCCTATAAATTATCGAATTATCAGGAGGACGACCTCTCTCGCTCCGAGGCGCCAATTGGGGAACTAGAACGCTACGACATCGATGTGCATCAATTCCAGTTGGTCTCTCCACTCGGTCGTAATATGTCTCTGCATGTAGACGCGAACTACGAATCGCTCAGCGGCGCGTCACCCTGGTTTACGAGTCGCAGTCTGGATGGTGAGCCAGTTGTTAACCTAAGCGGCCCAAGTGGAATCTGGGATCGACGCGCAGAGCTGAGTGTGGGCAGTCGCTATTATCTAGAGAACGGTAGCTTTGCTGGAAAAATTGGCTACTCCGAAGAGAACGACTATAGTGCAGTCTACTTTGGCCTAAACGGAGAAAAAAGCTACAACAACGACCTAACCACAGTCTCGGTAGGTCTCAGTTATTCATCGGATGAAATATTTCCCACAGATGCTGCACTATTCAATCGTGTCATTGAGGATGATAAGCAGAGCACTTCTGTTTTTTTTTCCGTCAGCCAAATCATTAATCAAGTATCCAGCTTTCAATCAGCATTAAGCATCACAGAACAGTCTGGTTTTTTAAGCGACCCTTATAAGCTCAGAGATATCAGACCGGATAACAAAACACAGATAGCATGGAGCAATTCCTATAGAAAATTTTTTGTTTCTACGAATGCCGCTTTACATGTTAACTACCGCTACTATCATGACGATTTTGGTATCAACTCACACACCAGCGACCTATCTTGGCATCAAAATCTTGGGCGCACATTACAACTAGTTCCTACACTTCGTTACTACAATCAATCCGCTGCGGATTTTTTTACTAACGTCGATAATTTCCTTAATCCTATTAGCGAGTATCAATCTAGCGACTACCGGCTCTCGACCTTCGGTGCTGTTAGCGGCAGCTTATCCGTGATTGCTGATATGGGTTCCTGGACAGCCACCTTAACTGCCGAACGCTATTTGGCAGATGATAAGTATTCCGCCTTTGGGGTTTCCCAGCCAAGCACAGCTCTGGTTAAATACAACCGCATATCACTAGGCATAGATTTCCGGTTTTAGGTGATGGCAGTCTAATCCGTCATGCATTTTATCTAACTCAGAATTAAGTATGAATCCGACACCAAAACAATTCTCGTTCAGAGCCATGGGAAGTTTTTGCGAGATTCAACTATTCGATGAATCGCGCATCAATGCTAAAAGTATCGTCAAACAACTTACTAGCGAAGTTACACGGTTGGAAAAAAAATACTCACGCTTTCGAGAAGATAGCTTCCTGACCAAAATAAATTCCTCAGCAGGAAATAAGCTTGGCTTAGCTATCGATGAAGAAACTCAATCACTGTTCGACCATGCGCTGAACTGCTTTGAACAGAGCGATGGCTTGTTTGACATTACAGCTGGCGCGTTAAATAAAATCTGGGATTTCAAGAAGGCGCTCATTCCAAGCCAGCCGCAGATAAACGCAGCACGTGCTTGTGTTGGTCTTAATAAGATATCCTTCAAAAACTCCCATATT
>Ga0308025_1001498_pt1 | contig 11089 bp, 10 predicted proteins | sample Neamet422_FD_201298 | JGI IMG/M metagenome (GOLD analysis project Ga0308025, IMG submission 201298) | Marine microbial communities from water near the shore, Antarctic Ocean - #422 | ecosystem: Environmental > Aquatic > Marine > Unclassified | place: Southern Ocean | collected 2014-10-03
TGGGTTTGCAAAAGTTAAAATTGCGGCAATTGATAAAGTTGGTATTAGTCCTTCTGATTTTGACGATTCAATTTCAACCATTATGTCAGCTTTAAAGACTGCCTTTAATCTGAGAACTCCATAACCTGTCAGCCAAAGAGCAGAAAAACCAAAGAGGAAATTCGATATCTGGTTAATGATATTATTTAGGAAAAATGATATGCCTGCTACCCCAACACTAATGAGTAGTGCATCAGCAAGCGCACAAAACAAAGCCACATAAAAAACGTGCTGACCAAGAATGCCCTGCCTTAAAACAAAAGAATTTTGGGCTCCTATAGCAACAATTAAAGAGAGTCCAAGAAAAAAACCTGTTGAGAAAGCTGGCAACATAATGGCTAATTAAGTTTGATAGAATTAAGACTTAGCTTTGTAAAAAGATTTAAGATGCATTTCCCTGTCATTTTTTAGCATTCCAATAGTCTCATCCATAAATTTATTTCTGTCTATTCTTGTTTTAAATGACCATATACAAATAGTATCTTTACTGTGATAAATGGCTTTTAATTCATCATTAATAGCGCATATTTCTTGAGGTATTTCTGTCTTAATACAAATCATATTTACTCCCACTCAATGGTAACACTATTGTAACTTATTGATTTAAAAGTACTTTTAAAATACTTAGTACCGAGTTCGTACCTAATAGAGGTATCAAACTTAATCAAATAATCAGCTATATTCATAATCCATCAATCCTCGTACAGACTTTGTACCAATCTTTATTGAATTTTATTTTACATTGCATTTATGTTCTGTAGAATCAACTCACAGTTCATAAAAAGTCTTATATGAAAAAAGCATTCACACTAATCGAGTTACTCATCGTAGTTGCCATTATTGGCATTCTCGCTGGAGTTGGGGTTCCAATGTATAACGGGTATATGTTGCAAGCAAAGATAAGCTCAAGTGAGGCTAAACATAAAATTATGACTAATTTTATATCTTCTAATTTAATTCGTTGTTCTACAGGTGCAAAAAGTATAAAACTTCAAACATTTAACGGTCCACAAGCAGTAAATTGTAGTGATACTCCTTGGAATTTAGCAATAGCCTTTGCCAAGCATTTTAAATATACTGATATGAAAAACCCTTATGGAAAAGGAAGTGGAAGTCCAGTTTATGCTTCTACAGATGCCTGTTTATGGCCTGGTGATTCAACTATTTGGGGATCTTCTAATGCTAATCAAGGTAAATTTATACGTTTAACAACAAGAGTCAAAGGAGAGCCTAATTGTGCAAGTCCAGGAACAGAACAAATTTATATACCTATAGAATAAAGTGAGAAAATGAAATTATGTTTCGCTGAAACTTCTTTAATTGCTTGTCTGTAGTTTATGAAAGAGAATGACAACATAAAGTTCGTACTTTAGTTTGCATCTATAATTTTAATATACTGAAAAATCAATGACTTGTAAAAAAGTCTGTACCAGGTCTGTTTTTCAAAAACCCTTTCGTAGTAGGGGTTGTAGAGTTTGTAGTTACTCCCACTCAATGGTAGATGGCGGTTTCCCTGAAATATCGTATACCACTCTTGAGACTCGAGAAATTTCATTCATGATTCGATTGGAGACATGATCTAAAAAGTCATATGGAAGTCGCGCCCAGCGAGCGGTCATAAAATCCACAGTCTCGACAGCACGAAGGGCTATTACATAATCGTATCTTCTTTCATCTCCAGTAACCCCTACTGATTTAACTGGAAGGAAGACAGCAAAAGCCTGATCAACTTTATCGTATAGTCCTTGGTTGCTAAGTTCTTCCATGAAAATATGGTCTGCTTGTCTTAAGATATCAGCGTACTCTTTTTTTACATGACCAAGAATTCTAACACCAAGACCAGGGCCTGGAAATGGGTGGCGATAGAGCATTTTTTTTGAAAGTCCAAGTCTTACTCCAATTTTTCTCACTTCATCCTTAAATAGCTCTTTAAGTGGCTCAACAAGTTCAAACTTCATATTATCTGGAAGCCCTCCAACATTATGATGAGATTTAATAACTTTTGCTTTGCCTGATGCTAAGCCTGCCGATTCAATTACATCAGGATAGATGGTACCTTGGGCTAGAAATTTAATGTCTTTAAGTTTTTGTGATTCTTGATTAAATATTTCAATAAAGGCCCTCCCTATAATTTTTCTTTTTAATTCTGGGTCATTTTCGACTGAGAGTCGATCATAGAAGTATTCTTGTGCATTAGCCCTAATAACCTTGACGCCAAGATTTAGGGCAAAAGTTTTCATTACCTCATCACCCTCATTGAGCCTTAATAAGCCATTATCTACAAATACACAAGTCAACTGGTCGCCGATAGCCTTATCGAGAAGCATTGCAACGACTGAAGAATCAACTCCTCCAGAAAGCCCTAGTAGAACCTTTTTATCACCAACTTGAGATTTTATTTTTTCTAGTAAATCATCAATAATATTAGCTGTTGTCCATTTTTTTTCGCATTGACAGATAGTTGTAATAAATCGCTCTAGAATTTGAGTTCCTTGCTTTGTATGGGTTACCTCAGGATGAAATTGAAGTCCGAAGTAGTTTTTGTTGTGGTTTGCAAAGCCAGCAATAGGGCAATTATCTGTTGATGCAATTAACTCGAAACCTTCCGGTAATTTTGTAACTTCTATTCCATGGCTCATCCAAACATCTAAAAGGCCATGTCCCTGTGAATTATTTTCATCCTCAATATCAACTAAAAGTTTAGAATGATTTCTGGCTCGAATCTTTGCAAAACCAAATTCTGCTTTTTTAGCGCTTCTAGCCTCCCCTCCAAGCTGGACTGCCATAGTTTGCATGCCATAACAAATTCCAAGAATTGGTATATTTAAGTCAAATACAATATTAGGAGCTCTGGCTGAATCAATTTTGCTGACTGTGTCGGGACCACCTGAGAGAATAATGCCATTAGGTTTAAATTTTTCAATAAAATGGGGGTTGACATCGTATGGAACTAATTCGCAATAAACGCCAATTTCTCTAACTCGTCTTGCAATGAGTTGAGTATATTGTGATCCAAAGTCAAGTATTAAGATTTTATTATGATGAATGTTTGGCATAGAAATGTGTATTTGAAAAAACCAACTAAATAATTAGTTATATTTTAATGAAAATAAGAGATCGCTACATTGCTAAAACACTTTTAACCTACACATTAATTGTTCTTGTGGTTTGGATTAGTATCTACAGTTTTTTTAACTTTTTAGCAGAACTCAATAGTGTGGGAAATGCGGGATATACAATTCTGTCGGCTTTTACTTATATTGTTCTTCAATTGCCTGAAGTTGCATACAGGCAAGCATCACCAATAATATTGTTGGGCTGTATCTTAGGTATGGGGCATTTAGCAACAACAGGGCAGCTTCTTATTTTCCGGGTATCCGGGGCTTCTATATTAAAAATTACACTACTGACTTTAAAAAATTCTCTAATTTTTGTCCTTTTTTTCATCTTTATAGGAGAATTTTTAGCTCCGACTTCAAGTAGTTTTGCTGAAAATAGTAGATCTAACTCTTTGGGAAATTCTAGTGCGTCTATCACCCAAGAGGGTTTTTGGATTAGGGATGGCGATAACTTTATAAATGTTAAAAAAAATATCGATGGTACATTATTTAGTGGAATTACAGTAATTGAGGTTAACTCATCGAATAAGATTGAAAGAGTTATTAAGTCAGAAAATGCTCTATTTGACGGAAATTCTTTAGAAATGAGTGGCAGTGAGATTTTTTCTGTTGATGGTTCAAGTTTTATTGATGCCATTTCTTTAAAAGATCGTAATTTTTATAATAAAACAGTTTCATTTGATCAGGACTTGGTAGAGAGTTTAGAGAAAGAGCCTGATGACCTTTCAACTTCGACTCTTATTAAGCAGATTCGATTTTTGTCAGACAATAAATTACGCTCAGGGATTTTCGAGGTGGAGCTATATAAGCGTTTAATTCAACCTGTTACTCTTATTGCTATGATCTTACTTGCAATGTTATTCATCTTTGGATCTACAAGAGACGTAACCTTGGGTAGAAAAATATTTTTTGGGATTACGCTTGGCCTATCATTTGAAATGCTTTCAAGAATTGCTAGTGCCATGGCATTGGGCTTTGACCTTAATCCTCTTATGAGCTCTATATTACCTTCTATAATTATAATGGTTGTTTCATTAATATTTTTAATTCAAAAATCCATGAGTTAATTATATGTCTCAGGCCAACTTAAAAATAGCAAAGCAAAAACTAAAAATACCAAACAGATTTGATGTTATTCTTCTTAATGATGACTACACTTCTATGGAATTTGTAGTAGATGTGTTAAGGCGATTCTTTCAAAAAGAGTTTTTAGCTGCTGAGGCAATTATGCTTAAAATTCATATTGATGGAGAGGCAGTATGTGGAACTTATTCATACGACGTTGCTCAAACAAAAGTTTCACAAGTTATTGAATATTCTAGAAAGAATGATCAGCCACTGATGTCTGTTTTACGGGAAGTGATTTTATAAATGTTTAAGGTTTAGGTTTAATCAAGTGATAAAATTTCTCTATTATTTATATCCAAATTAAAAATTTATTATGTTTATTAAAGCAATTGATTCATTAGACGAAGGGCTAAATGTTTTTTGGAGTGATAACTCATCCAGCTGTTACCCTTGGTTTTGGCTTAGAGATCACAGTGAAAGTGAAGAGGATCTTCATCCAGATACCAAGCAGCGGCAGATTGATTCTTTCAGTAAGTCTGTTAATAATAATATTAGTAAAGTTTGGGTTGATGAAGCATCAGAAAGTGTCTATGTTAAATGGACTGATCAATCACAAAGCTGCCTTTCTTTTAGTCTTCTAAAATCTATGGAAAATCCGAATCTCCCTCAATCAAATGCAATAAAGTTGGCAAAAATTTGGAATACGCCTTCAGAGATTAATATGTTTCCTGAAATGTCCTTTGAAGAGCTTATGGGTGATGAAGGAATCAAAACCTGGCTGACTCATATTCAAAGAATTGGTTTTGTTATTGTAAATGGAGCACCAGCAACTTCAGATGCGACAGAAGCCCTTATGGAGAGAATGGCTTACGTTAGAAATTCTATTTTTGGGGGGTTTTCTGTTTGGGATAATAAATTAGAAAATCCTGATGATACGGCTTTTACTTCATTGTCAATTGAGCCTCATACAGACGGAACATATGTGCATGATGCGCCAGGACTTCAAACATTGCACTGTTTAAAAAGAGATTCTATTGGAGGTGAAAATCAATTAATTGATGGCCTTGCAATTGCTGAAAAAATGCGAAATGAATATTCCGATGCTTTCAACATTTTGTGTAATGTAAATATACCTGGGCGCTATATCAAGCCAGATACTTATTTAGAGGCACATCGACCTTTATTTCGGGTCAATGATAATGGTGATGTTATTCAAGTCAGTTTTAATAATCATGACCGCGCGCCTTTTAGGCTTGAAAATGAACAAATGGCTAATTTTTATGATGCTTATAAAATATTTCATAATCTAGCAAACGACAGGAGCCGCCAATTTGAGTTTATGCTTGAACCAGGAAAAGTTCTAACGTTTGATAATTGGAGGCTCCTTCATGCGCGCTCATCTCTGACGGGTTATCGTCAACTTTGTGGTGGCTATCATAATAGAGAAGATTTTGAAAGTAAGTTGAGGGCTATCTAACTATTTATTTAAGATTAATTTGAATTTTATTTTGATTCAAATTGCCTATAGTGGTGTTAAAATTAAGCATTAATTAAGTTAATAACAAAAAAAGTATTTTATGATTGAGCAAGGATTACAGCACGAGATTAACATGGTGATGACTGAGGCTAGAAATCGTCGCCTTGAGTTCGTAACGGTAGAGCATTTATTGCTAGCCCTTCTTAATATGGATGAGATTATTGCATTTCTTCGAGGTAAGCGAGTCAACATTGATGAACTTCGCGCTGAACTTGATCAATATATTGACTCACACACTCCTATTATTTCTGAAGACGCTGAAATAGATATCGTTCCAACGGTAGGGTTTCAAAGAGTTCTTCAAAGGAGTGTTTATCAGGCTCAGTCTGCGCAAAAAAATTCTGTTAATGCGATGAATGTATTTGTCAGTATTTTTTCTGAAAAAGAATCGCATGCTGTTTATATGCTTAAATTAAATAATATTTCCAGATTGGATGTTATGGAGGGAATTTCTTCCCATTTAGCTGATAATCCAGTTGAAGAAACAAAAAAAGTGGAAAGTGATAAGCAAGCTAAGCCTTCTTCTCTAGAATCTTTTACAACTAATTTATGTGAAAAAGCCAGACTTGGTGAAATTGATCCCCTTCTTGGTAGAGAAGAAGAGGTTCTTAGAACGGTACAAATTTTATCTAGACGCCGTAAAAATAACCCATTACTTGTTGGACAGGCTGGGGTTGGTAAGACTGCTATAGCTCAAGGCTTAGCTAAGAGAATAGTAGATGGTCAGGTTCCTGAAATATTAAAGAATACAACTATATACTCTCTAGATGTTGGCGTACTAATTGCGGGCACAAAGTATAGGGGTGATTTTGAAAAAAGATTAAAGTCAGTGCTTACAGATTTAGAAAAAGATAAAAACTCAGTTCTTTTTATTGATGAAATTCATACTTTAATTGGTGCAGGAAGTGTTTCTGGTGGTTCTTTGGATGCATCTAATCTTCTTAAGCCAGCTCTAGCGGATGGCTCACTTAAGTGCATAGGATCTACGACGTATGATGAATATCGTAAGATTTTTGAAAAAGATCATGCGCTCACAAGGCGTTTTCAAAAAGTGGATATTGAGGAGCCTTCAGTTGAAGATACAATCAAAATTTTACATGGCCTTAAAAAATATTATCAAGCGCATCATAAAGTTAAATATTCAGCTGCATCTTTAGTTTCTGCAGTAGAGTTAACGCATCGACATATTGGAGATAGACGCCTTCCAGATAAAGCTATTGATGTCATTGATGAGGTAGGAGCTCTTCAACAAATACTTCCTAAATCAAAGCGCAAAGTTAATATTGGCGTGCCTGATATCGAAAATATTGTTGCAAAATTAGCTCGCATTCCTTCTCGCCAAGTTACTAGTGATGACAAATCTTTACTTAAAAGTCTAGAGAGTGACCTTAAGCTTGGTGTATTTGGCCAAGATAATGCTGTTGAGTCTTTATCAACCGCTATAAAGCTCTCTCGCTCTGGACTTTCTCCAGTTGAGCAGCCAATGGGCTCTTTTTTATTTGCCGGCCCTACAGGAGTTGGTAAAACAGAAATTTGTAAGCAGCTCTCAAGAATTATGGGCGTTAAATTATTGAGATTTGATATGTCTGAATATATGGAGAGGCATGCTATTTCTAAACTTATAGGCTCTCCTCCTGGCTACGTTGGATATGATGAAGGTGGCCTATTAACTGAAGCAGTAAATAGTAATCCTTATGCGGTTCTTTTATTGGACGAGATTGAGAAAGCGCATCCTGATATTTTCAATATCCTGTTACAAGTCATGGATCATGGAAAGCTTACTGATGCTAATGGTCGTGAAGTTGACTTTAGTAATGTGATACTTGTTATGACCTCTAATGTTGGAGCTCAAAATGTTCAAAGAGCTTCCATAGGCTTTAATGAGCAAGACCACTCCCTTGATTATGAAGGGGAGCTTAAAAAGATATTTACACCAGAATTCAGAAATCGCCTCTCAGAAATTATTTACTTTAACAAACTTAATGAAGAGGTTGTTGTCTATGTAGTCAATAAATTTCTTTTTGAGCTTGAAGATGTTCTTGAGAAAAAGAATGTTTCATTAATTGTTTCTGATGCAGCTCGAAAGTGGTTTGCGGAAAATGGGTATGACTCTATGATGGGTGCACGCCCAATGATGAGATTAATTGAAAGAGAGGTTCGAAAGCCTCTCGCTGATGAGCTGCTCTTTGGTAAGTTAAGTACTGGTGGAACTGTTAAAGTAGGTGTTAGTAAAGATAAGATTGTCTTAACAATTAGTTAATGAGAATACTTATAAGTAATGATGATGGCTATCAAGCTAAGGGCATCAAACAGCTTACAAAATCTTTGAGTGAAATTGCAGAAGTAATTGTTGTTGCTCCAAGTGAGAATAAGTCTGCAGCAAGTAGCTCATTAACTCTTGGAAGACCACTTAAGCCGATTCAAATTGAGAAAAATATTTATGCAATAGATGCAACGCCAACTGATTGTGTTCATTTGGCGTTGTGTGGTTTTATACAAGAAACAATTGATTTAGTAGTGACTGGCATTAATTTTGGGGCAAACCTTGGGGATGATACTATTTATTCAGGAACTGTTGCTGGAGCTATTGAGGGGCGATTTTTAGGGCTACCATCAATTGCAATGTCTTTAGCTAGCTGGGAGTGTAATTACTTCGAGACAGCTGGTGAAATTGCTAAAATAATAGTTACCCAAATTGATAAATCGAAATTATCTTCAACTACGATACTCAATGTCAATGTTCCAGATATTCCTCTTAGCGAAATTAAAGGTATTAAAAGTACTCGCCTAGGGAGCAGGCATAAATCTGAACCAAGCATTAAGGATCCAAAGGATCCATCCCTCTATTTGATTGGTGAAAATGGGAAAGAAGCTGATAATTCAGAAGGTACAGATTTTCATGCGATTGCTAATAACTTTGTTTCGGTCACCCCTCTTCAGATTGATACAACTAGGCACTCTGAAGTAAAGAGAGTGAATGACTGGCTTCAAAAAATGGATTATTGATTCCAGGTATCTCTGAGTCCAACTGTTTTATTAAATACTAGTTCTTCACACTTACTATCTCTACAAAAGTACCCCTCACGTTCAAATTGGTAAGTTATTTCAGCTCTTGCATTTAATAAATTTGGCTCTACAAATCCATTTTTTATCACAAGAGAGTTTGGATTAATTGAAGATGATAAATCATCAAGATTAGCTGGTTGTGATTCTAAAAAAAGGCGATCGTATATTCTAAATTCAGCGCTAAGAGCATTGCTAGACTCAACAAAATGAATAACACCCCTTACCTTTCTACCATCAGATGGATTTTTTCCTAAAGTATCAGAATCATAAGTGCAGTAAATAGTTGTAATATTTCCATCTTTATCACTATCAAATCGAATTGCTTTGATGATATATGAATTTCTTAGGCGAACCTCTTTATTTATTGCTAAGCGCTTATACTTATTATTTGGTGATACTTTTTTAAAGTCATCTTTATCAATATATATCTCCCGACTAAAGAAAATTTCTCTAGTTCCCATCTCTTTATTTTGAGGGTGGATAGGTGCCTTGATAGATTCAATTTTACCTTTAGGATAATTTTCAATTACTAATTTAATGGGATTCATTACAGCCATTGAACGAGGAGCAATAATATTGAGATCATCTCTAATTGAAGATTCTAAGATTGAAATATCTGTCAGGCTATTAACTTTTGAAACTCCAATTCGTTCACAGAAGTCTTTTATTGAAGCTGCTGTATATCCTCTTCTTCGGAGTCCTGAAATAGTCGGCATCCTAGGATCATCCCAGCTATTCACATGATTGTTATCTACTAAGAGTTTTAACTTTCTTTTTGATGTTGTTGCAAACTCAAGATTTAAGCGAGAAAACTCGTATTGATGAGGTCTATTAGGTATATTAAATTCATCCAAATTTTCTAGTGTCCAATCATAAATTTGACGATTATCCTGAAATTCTAGGGTACATATAGAGTGAGTAACACCTTCAATAGCATCACCTAGGCAGTGTGCAAAGTCATACATTGGGTAAATACACCAGTCATCATTGGTTTGATGGTGTGTTTCAAACCTTATTCGATATAGAGTTGGATCACGCATACACATAAAGCTTGAAGACATGTCAATTTTGGCTCTTAATACGCAATCACCTTCTTTAAATGCCCCTGCTTTCATTTGTCTAAAAAGAGTTAAATTTTCATCAACATTCGTATTTCGATATGGACTATTCTCCCCAGACTCTTTGAGAGTTCCTCGGTATTTACGAGTTTCCTCCACACTTAAAAAACATACATAAGCTAGACCTTTAGAGATTAGCTCTTCAGCACATTTATAAAATTTATTAAAATAACTTGAGCTAAATTTAACTTCACCATTCCAATTAAATCCCAGCCACTCAACATCTTTTTTAATAGAATTTACATATTCAATATCTTCTTTAGAGGGATTGGTATCATCAAATCTTAAGTTACAGTAACCGTTGTAGTCACTTGCAGTTCCAAAATTTAAGCAAATCGACTTTGCATGGCCAATATGAAGGTAGCCATTGGGCTCTGGTGGAAAACGTGTTTTGATAAGAGTATATTTTCCAGATGCAATATCTTTAGTAATGACATTACGAATAAAATTTGTAGATTTTTCTTCTTTATTTTGAGAATTCATTCGAATCAATTCTTAGGATAATTTAAGCTTAAAGAATTATATCATTAAATGCTTAATTTAATATGTAGCGCTTATAAAGTGAATGATGTTATAAAATAGTTTTATGAAAATAGCTATAGTAAAACTTTCTGCTTTAGGTGATATTATTCATGCAATGGTTGTTTTGCAGTTTATTAAAAAATATAACCCAGAAATTTTGATTGATTGGGTAGTTGAAGAAAACTATAAACAACTTTTGGAATATCATCCTGAGGTAAATAAAGTACACACAGTTAACTTAAAAAAAGCTAAAAATCAAATGTCACTTAGTCTAGTTTTAGATGATTATAGAAAACTTAGAAAACTTGAAGTTTATGATTTGGTTATTGATATGCAGGGTTTAATAAAATCTGCCATCTTGTCAAGAATCATACCTTCTAAAATTACCTATGGTTTTAATAGAGCTTCAGCAAGAGAAAAAATTGCATCATTTTTTTACACAAAGACTTTTAAGATAGGGTATGAAGAAAATGTTATCAAGCGAAACTTTGAGCTTATTAACTTTGCGTTAAAGCTCCCATATAATTTTGTAGACCTCCAATATAAATTGCCTTTCATGTTTTCTAGTCAAACATATAAATACTTAGGGTTATCAAATTCAAAAAAGAATGTTTTGATCA
>Ga0308025_1001503_pt1 | contig 11068 bp, 10 predicted proteins | sample Neamet422_FD_201298 | JGI IMG/M metagenome (GOLD analysis project Ga0308025, IMG submission 201298) | Marine microbial communities from water near the shore, Antarctic Ocean - #422 | ecosystem: Environmental > Aquatic > Marine > Unclassified | place: Southern Ocean | collected 2014-10-03
TTTTTTGCTTTTACAAGATCAAATATCCATGAAAAGTAATTAAATTCAAAAGATTGAAAAACAGTATTTTCTTTATCCTTTTCATACAAAGCTTGCCATTCATTTTCTGTCTCTTTAAAATCTATTATATTTGAAATTAATCTATACTTCATATTCTTCTTTAAATTTAGAATAAGATAAAATCGCTAAAGAAAACCAAAATAAAATTGTATTAAATTCATTAATACCAGTGAAATAGGTTTCAAATACTGAAGCTATTAGTGTATAAATTACAATAAAAAAATATACTCTTTCAAAACCTTTTTTATTATTGAAAATGAAATAAACTTGAAGTGACTTTCTAAATATTATAAACAATACTATTCCTCCAAATAGAATTCCATATTGCGTAAGTAAAGCTAAATATCCATTGTGAGCTCCCATGATTGCACCCTTCAAATAAGTTGGAACTAATGAGATATCAATATAGGCATATTTATCTAATCCATAACCAAATAAGGGTTTCTTCATCAATGTTTCGTAAGCATAATGATACTGTAAAGTTCTATCATTAAACAATGATTGTTCTGCAAACCTATTTAAACTAGTATCTAAGTTAATAGATAAAATAATTACTATAATAACAAGAGAAAATACACCATAAATTATATTTCTTAAACTAAATCCATATTTCAATAATAAAACTAAAACAATAGCAACTAATGCTCCTCTTGAACCAGTAGCTAATGTAGTTATCAAAAGAGAAAATAGAATAAAAGAATCAATATTAGTTCGTTTATTATTATTTAAGAAAAGAATAGCAAATGCAGTTACAGTGAATCCAGAAAGCATATTTGGATTCCATATAATTCCACTATAACGACCAGAAAAAAGAAAAGGATCAAGGAAAAAACCAACTAAAACAATACCAAAAATAAGATAAACAATATGGTGAAGAAATCTATCCTTATAATATTCATAGTTAAAATATATTGATATTGATATAATAGAAAACTGCACCCCTCTTGCCAATATATATTTAATTGCCTCATAATCAGAAATTGAATGAAAGAGAAGAAAATACACCAGATTAATAAGATTTAAAATCAAAAGAAATGAAAATGCTTTATGAAATACAATAGTTTTTATTTGATTTGGATTAATCAATAACACAAATGAAAATATCCCCATTAAAGATAAAAAAACCAGATCACCAATCTTAGAAGTAAATTTAATATTAAGCAGCACCGTATTAAATATAATAATAACTGCACCATATTTAAATAACCATCTAATCATTTTTCAATAATTTAATAATTGAGATTGACAAATTATCATTATAATCAAATTCGCCTTCAAACCTTGAATTTTCTAAAGGCTGTTTTTTTCGCATCTGGACAGCAAACCAAATTATTTTTATCTTACCTAAGAATGAAGCCCAAAGAAACAGAATAAATCCTATATCAACTCCATTTAATCGAACGCATATGCCCTCCAATTTACCTAATGACACAAAAGTATATTTCATCCTATAAAATTTCTTTTACTAATTTTTTAAACGGCTTAAAAAGCAGACTAAAATAACAAACATAAACTAAAATTGGTACGGTAATAAAATGATATATTTCAAAAACAAATTCTTGATTAATTGCAAAATACATAGCAATAACTGTAAATCCAAATAGAAAAAACAACTCTTTACTGAAAGGAGATATCTGCAAATATTTGCCAATATAAATTAATTGAGCTGTATTAATAAAAAGCATAAAAACAACATAAAGAACTACCACTGATAATAATCCAATTATAGGAATAAACCATAAAGAAAGAAAAATTAATAATATTGCTCTAATCAATTGGAGTTTTAAATTTTGTTTTTCTAATCCCGCCATTATCATAAAAGTACCTGAACTACCAGCAGCTAAGGATAGCATACCCCCAACAAGCATATAAAATAAATATTTTTTATACATTAACATTTCAGCTGTATACAAACCTAAAATTTCATCAGAAAAAATAGCAATAATTACTGCTAAAGGAATTGCAAAAAGATTAAGAAGAAAAGTAGTTTTTTTATACAAATCATTCAATTCAATAAAATTTTCTTCATGATGCAATTTTGAAATTGCTGGAGCAAATACTTTATTCAAATTTATTAATAGAAATGTAGTTAAGCCTGTTAATGTTAATAAAATATTATACGCACCAACATCAGCTGAAGATAATCTAATAGCAATAATAAAACTTAATCCTTGAGATGCAATAAAGGAAACAACTGAAATATAGAACATTTTTCTACCATAATCTACCATTTTAGTATCCTGAATTATTTCTTTAGCATCTGATTTTACAAATAATGAAAACTCATTTTTATTAAATAAAAACAACAAAATAGATAATACTAAAATTTGAGTAAAAACCTCCAGCAATATAAAATGACCAATATCATCTGTAAATTGAAAAATAATAAATGTTAAAAAAGCTCGAACTGTAACTGTGACTACTGTACCATAAAGAACTACCTCCTTTATCTTTAGCACTGACCTATATAAAGAGATTACAACTCCAAATAGCATACTGATAGGCACATGTATACACATTATAAATAACAGCCAACTTAAGTCATCAATATCACTGTATACAAAATGGTTAATATAAGATGAACAAAAATAAATAAGAACTAAATACCCTCCCCCTATAACTACTGCATATTTTAAAAATACATTAGCCATTCTACTTGCTTTATCCTTATTGTTTTCAACAAATGAAGGTATAAATTTTATTATAACATAAGGGATTCCAATAGACAAGAAGGTTTCAGAAATGGAACTAAAGGTTTGGACAGTAACATACTTACCCCAAGCAGTTAAACCAACAATATCTATAAGATAGATTTTAACAAAAAACCCAATAGCAAATCCAAATATTGCACCCAGTATACCCCAATTTGCTTGTCTTAAGACTAGTTTAAGCATCCTTCACTTTTTAAAAAATCATATAAGTCATTTGGGTCTGACATATAAGGAACAAAAACTAATTTCAAAGATATATTCTTAAATGCTGAATTAAAGACATTCTCAGATGCCGTAAATATCTTAGCAGTTGACTGAAATGGAGAAAAAGGTAAAGAGGCTAAAGTATTGAGCTTATGATTTGCTAAAAACAACTCATTAGTTAAAATAGGAATCGTAAAATTCATTAACTCTTCAGTAGTAATATTTTTTATCTCAAATGTGTTTTTATCGTGATTACATAAGTGAATAATGCTTTTTATTTTTGATTTCTCACAGATATTCGCAAACAAATCATTTGGAGATATTCTATAGGTCAATCTATTATCTTTCAAAAATTTCCATTGTAAATTCTGTATTCTACTCATTAATAGACTTAATCTATCAGAAAGAAAATTATAAAAATTTAAGTGATACGGCTTAACACTTAAGCACCTTCCCTGATAATAACTTTCAGCTTGATCAGAAATAATAGTTAAATCGTCTGCTATAAATTTAAAATTATCATCTTGAGATAATTTAAATAATAAAGAACTTTTCCCAATACCTGAATCAGCTGTAAACAAGATAGATTCTCCATTTATCTCAATAGCAGAAGCATGTACATAACTACAATTATTTTCAACATTCCAAATTTGAGAAAATAATAGGAAAACACGATAATAAAAAGTGGTAACCTGAAGTTCAATATTATTCTTAAATGCTTTGTTGAAAATTCTTAATGAAGACTTTAAAGTTTCATTATCCGATACATTAATATATACCTTAAACTTATTTGAATTATCAATTAAAAAATCAATCTCTCTATCCTTAAAATGAGTTTGAGTTTTGCCAACTTTAACATCTTTTACCCTAACAAACTCCTTATCCAAAATAAAAGTTTTTATATTGTCAGTAAAAATAAATTCAAGAGCAATGCATTCGTCAGCAACACTAATAAATCCTTTAAACACATCCTTTAATGCAAGCTGAATTTTTTGTTTCAAATCCTTATTTTCTATTGCAGAAACTGAAAGAGAAAAAGCTACATTTTGATGTTTAAAGATTAGTGACATTTAAAATATTCTTGATTTTATCATTTTTACAAAATTACCATTTATTAATAACATCTTCAACTTACATTTTTTAATAAATATGCTATTAACAGTAAAGTTAGAATTTGAGATATTTCCCAAAAGTTCATTGGCTAATTTTTTGCCTATTATTTCCTTTAAACATTCTTCTACATCTTTTGGAATTGAGTTATTAAAATATTTTTCTAATCGATATTGATGACGACTATGATATTTAGAAAACTTAAGTAAAGGATCAAGAATCTGATAAATTATATATGTTAATTCTGAAGCCTCTTTAGTTAAAAAATCCTGATTATCAATTTTAAGAAAATGATAATATCCAACATTAAGAGTTTTAAAATACAAATCAATTCGTAAATCATTTTCAATATCTAAAAATGAATTATCGCCAAGGTATTTAAAATTATCATCTGCAATAAGATTAGAAAATACATCATCCTTCTTGCAATTCAATATAAGATCTAAATCTTTTTTAAAAGATTCATTTTCAAGTAAATACGATTCCTCATCATACACACCTTTTAATACAAGAAATGCTATTCTTTTTTGCTCTAAAAAATTAATTATATTAGTCATTTGATTTAAAAAATGAATAATTCATAAACTCCTTAATTGTATTTTTAATATCATATTTTGAAACAAAAGGATAGCAATTTCTATTATTAAACGCTATCAATATTTTTTCTTTTAATGATTCAGTAGAATTAACTTCTGCCAAAAAGATTTTCCTGTCTTTTTCAGGTATTAATTCAGATATCCCTTGATCTTCAATCCCAATAAAAGGGGTATTAGTAGCCCACGATTCCAAATAAACACACCCTAAAGCCTCATAATATGATGGTAAAACAAATAAATCAATACTATTATAAAAATCATTCAATTCTTTGTGAATAATCTCATTTTCAAAAAGAATATATTTTGTCAGATTATTTTCAAAAACATATTTTTTACACGACTTAAGAGTAGGTCCTGAGCCAATCATTCTTAATTTTATTTTCTTTCCATCTTCTAATATTTTTTGAGTTGACTTTATCAGAGTTATTTGATCTTTTATTTCCCAAAAGTTTGCAACACACCCAATAGTGAAAGTTTTATTTATATCACACTTTATTGGATGAAATTTTGATGTATCTACTCCATTATACAAAACAAATTCATCTTTTGGAGAATAAGTTGGGTATTCTCTCAGTTTATTTAAAACTAGTTCTGAGACTCCAATATTCAAATCTGATTTATTTAGTTGTCTGATTGTATTTCTGATTAAATAATTCTTCTGTAATTTCATAATAAAATTACTCCTTCCATTTAATAATTGGAGTACATCAAGCCCATGATGTTGTACAATTTTTTTGCAATCTAAAATATTTTGCAAGTATGATGCCGGATACGAAACATGTGCATGAGAAATTATAATATTATTTATCTTTTTATTTTTCAAGAACGATTTAAACCTATTTGTGTTTAATCCGTTAAAAATTCCAGGAAAAATAAAAAAAGGTAAATCCATTACTTTAAATATCATAATTTCAAATCCTTCAAATTTATAATCCTTTTCAACTGAAAAAGCAGAAACTACTTTAACGACTTTAATATTGAAATCACTTTGATTTCTAATTTCATTTATTTGATCAAAAATATAACTACCAACAAAAGAATTTTTTGAAGGAAAAAATGGAGTAATTACTAAGTATGTTTTTTTATTGTCCATTATGCAAATTTACAATTACTTTTTCCCAATCATTAATGATATTTTTCCAATCAAATTTTTTAGCTAATTTAACAGCACGTTCAGATGACTTCTGAAGAGATGATGAATCATTAAGTAGCTCATTAACAATACTCTTTACCTCATTAAAATCATTTACAATAAAGCCATCTTCTCTATGTTTCATCCAATTAGAAGCACCATAAGTATTATACACTACTGAAGGTATTCCTGCTGAAGCAGCTTCCAAAATTACCTTAGGAAATCCTTCTGACTTAGAAGGCAGAAACAATAAATCGGATTTTTGGAATATTGCATTTATCTTATTATGACTTAAAACTCCATGAAAAACAATATTTATTGGATAATTATTTTCCAATTTAATTGCTTCAGAACCAGAACCAATTATATTAAATTTAATTTTTAGATAACACTTGGATAATTGCATAAGTTCATCAACTCCTTTTCTTTTTATCAATCCCCCAATAAAAACAATTGATTTTAATTCTTTCGATATAACTGGAGTAAAATGAGATGTATTTACTCCAAGATAAAGTGGTATTTCTTCTATATTTAAAGTAATGCTAGTTTGATTAATCAAATGCTTTGTTATTGCATATATCTTATCAAAATAAGAAAAATGTTTTTCCATTCTTTCTATGCCACCAAATAATTTAGGTAAACAATGTTCTTGCGAAAAGTCTGTTACATTCCCTTCAATAGTTGTAAAAATTGGCTTTTTAAGTATTTTTGCTAGCTTTAATACCCACAATGGAGTATCAACATGTTTAGGTAGATAAGCTACATCACAATTGAATATTCCCCATAAAAAACCTAAATGCTTTGAAAACCTAAAAGGCCTAAAGCAATTAAAGGTATTTGCCTTAAAACGCTCATTTTTCCCAAAATGTGTAGTTAAGGCAAATACGTCAAATTTATCATTATCCAAATACTCTGCAACTGCTCTACAATTTAAGTTCTGAGCATTAGTATAATTAATATATCCACCAAGAAATACTTTTATTTTACTCATCTTAATAAATTTAAAAATTTATGTTCATTAAAAGGTGCATAGTATTTCTTCTCCCAATCTATTACAATCTTAACAGATTCTTGGTACAACTGTTTATTCCTGAAATCCGAAATGGAATAGCTTAAAGGATAATTAAACTCTAACAGAAAATAATCAAATTTTGCAAGAGGATTAACAATAATAGTTGGGATACCATACTTAGACGCCTCAAAAACACATGTAGAATAAGCGGTAACATGTAAACTACATAATTTAAAGCAATCCATTAAATTATTAGGTGCAAGATATACATTTTCTAAAGAGAAGAGATCTGAGAGGTTTAAATCGTTATTAAATCTTGGATGATGTTTTAAATAGAAACTCACATTTTGATTATTATTAATAAGCAAATTTATACTTTCTAATAGTTCATTGTTTTCTTTTTTAGAATGATCGTGTGTAAATTGTAAAGTAATAAGTACATTATTATTAAATAAACTATGATTAATATCCCTCTTAATCTCAGAAAACCCTATTTGAAAACAATGCTTTTCCATATATTTAGTAGAATCTTCTTTCAATAATATATCTTTAAATCCTTTACCAAAAAGCAATAAAAAAATATCATTTCTTTCTAGATGAATAGAAACATTATTATTTAAAAAATAATCTGATTTATTTGAATGTATTATACCATGTTGAACATCAAAAATTCTAGAATTAGTATCAAGTCCTCTAAAAAAAGATATCATACTTTTTGAAATAACAACTACATTATAAAACTTAAAATATCTTAACATAAATCTCCCCATAAGCTTTCCAATATAATTGTCTTTATCAATTATATTTTTCATGGGAATTAATTTTCTTAGAATCTTTATAACATAAAATATAGCATCAAAAGGAACGCTAGTACTATTTGAATTTGACCTTTTAGAAGGTTCCTCAAGAATAATATATGTTAGGTTATTCTTTTTGCACGCATCATAATAAGCTTTAAAAAAATAATTCTCGTTATTAATATCCCTATTAAAATGTTGTGGATAATAAAAAACAACATCATATACCCTATTACTGAAAAGATGTGTAATAATAAACCTTAATGATTTAAGAAATCTAATCATGGATTACTTTGCTTTTAAAAATAAAATAAAACCCAGACAAATATGCATGAATCAAGTATTTATTCGTTGTATTTGGCAATGTGATTCTTTGTATTGTCTCAACTTCATTATTAGATACAAAAAAATTCCAATAATTCACAAAACAATATTTGAAATTGGTTGTAGAATAACTTTTCAAAACCTTTTTTGACACTTCATTTGCACCTCCAAAAGGATATGCAAAATAGTTAGTATTATAAAAATCTCCAATATACGACTCTGATACATTTATTTCATCAAATAGTAACTCGCTTGATAGCATTGACAAAACATCATGAGAGATTGTATGGCAGGCTATAAGATGATTTCTGGATTTCATATTTTCAATATCTATTAATGAAATTGGATTAAACCTGATTCTATTATAATATTCATCTATAAGTAATTTATTAAACTCAAATGCATTATCTAATGAAGATAATACATTTTCTTTCAAACTATAATCTTTATATATTCTAGATAATACATCATTAAAATAATTAAATCTATTTTTATTTGAGATATGAACATTAACACCTTCAATAATATATATACCTTCTGGAACATACGAACACCACTTCATAATCAAATCAACCCATATTACTTCTTTCTCAGCTACTAAATTGTAAGTTATAAAAAAAACAGCATTAATATTATTTGATTCTAAAATAGGAAGTGCTATTTCGTAATTATTTTGATACCCATCATCAAAAGTAACGACACAACTATTCTCTTTATTTATCTCAGTTGTAAAATTAAATTTTTTAGCTATTAAATTTAGTTGATATTTAAAAACAGTTTCAGAACAAGATACTCCTTGTTCAATTGAATTAATAAAATACTTATCCGGAATAATATTATGATAAGTAATAACTCTCTGTCTTTTTCTAGTTATAAAATAGAATATATTAATAAGCCCAAAATAATAAGGAAGAAGAAAAAATAATCTAACAAACAGCTTTTTCATTGTTAAAAATTATGTTTAATAAGATGAAAACCAACTGACTGAATAGCTCTATTTGATGGGATATTACCTTTTAACGAATAAATATATAATTCTGAATCAATAACAGCAATTATGTTCTTTAGCAAATATTTATAATACCCTTCTCTTCTAAATTCTAGAGCTGTATTAAAATCATATAATATGCATCCATTATCAATTATCAAATCTTTATTTATCTCAGAAATAAATATTGACTTATTTCTTGACCAGCCGTCACAGAAAACCGTAGTATCATTATGTAGACAATAATAAGAGTCCCCCTCTTTAAACCTTGTGAATTGAAAACGTTTCACAGGTAAATTATACATCCTCAGAAAACTAACAAAATCATTATAAGTATTTATTACCGTAAACCTCACATCCTTAACTAGTTCAACTACTCTTAAAGAATCTTTTGGCATCTTATAAATATTGATTCTATTAGTTACTATATTTATTCTATTTAAAAAGCTGTAAATCTCTTTTAATCTTGGAATTACATTTAAATAAGTAGAGATACCCTTAAGGTATTTAGCTAAAAATATTATTATTTTTATTTTAAGATGAATTGAAATTACATAATCATATATAAACTCTTCAGAATTTGAAAACCGATATTTATATTTCTCATTTCCTAAACCAAAATCCAAAAACTTAATATTATTCGTTGAGCAAAATTGAGAAGTTTCAAACAACAACACCTCAATAGGAGAAAGATTTAAAAACTTAATATTCAGTACTGGAGTGTGCCAAATCAGTCTCTTGTTATGAAGGATGCCGAAATGCATAGCAAAAACTTCATTATCTAAAGTAATAATTGTCATTAAAGCCCTCTCCTTTAAATTCTTGTAGAATTCAATTCTTTTTTCATCATTAAATGCGCTCTGAATATTATCAAAACTCCATCTTTCTTTATGAAAATTTATCAAATCTTGATAATTTTTATTAGATATTAAACTTCCCTTCAAGTGCTCTATCTTATAACCATAATTTCTTTCAACTATATTATTATGCCTTTTTAAACTTTTTTTTCCAAATATATAAGCAAATTTTTTGCTTGTTAAAGCAGGATCAAATACTTGAATAGTGTTTTTTTGGATTATATATTTATTATCAAAAGAAAGTCCTTTAATATTCTCTAACAAAACTAAATCAATAATATTTAATATAGAGTAGTCCTTTAATAAACCTATAAATTTTTCTTTGAATGATGGTACTACATAAATCTGGTTATAATCAAAAAAGGAATAACCATATATATATAAAACTGTATATCTAACGGCTAGTATCTGTCTTTCACCAATTGAAAACAAACCTGCACTAACAATAATTTCATCTGTAGCTATTGCTATGAAAACAACATTATCCTTTCTAGAATCAGAAATATCTAATAAGTCTAAAAGTACAGACAAATAATCCAAATCATCTAGCTTATAAGAATATAGGAAATCTCTTATATCATCAGTATTAATTAATATTACTTCATTCATTAGATAAGTTTTCTGATTGCTTAGTATGAGAATAGTTATCTCCAATATGAACAATAATATCATGAAAATAATTATCTATCTTTTCTTTATAGGATTCTCTAATTTGCTTTTTTAAAAACTCAACTTCTTCAGATATAAGCTGCCCATTTTCTTTTTTTCTAAATTTAGGTTCAGGGATTTCTATTTTAATAACTCTTATATCTTTTGAGTAGGCATACATACCTTTAATTTTCAAATCAACTTTCCAATCCTTGATATCATCAATTTTATACAAAGCCTTAATGTAAGTATTGAATTCAGGGATACCTTTATAATCTTTAGATGAATATACAATATATTTTTCCTTAATAAATTTCTCAATTTCATCAAAAAATTGAGATACAGGCGGCCATAATACAATTTCAAAATACAAATGATTAGTAATGAATATTTGTTGTTTTTTCTGAATTATTAAATCCAATTCATCAGTTGAAAAATCATTACTTTTAAACCAATTTATACCATAAGGAGAGTGATCAAGTTTATTATTAATTTTTACAGCAATGAAAGGCTCATTAAAATACAATGCACAAGCTAAGCGGTGTGCTCCATCTACTATGTGAAAATCTTTATTTACTAGTAATGGATAATTACTATCAACTCCATTATTAATAAAACTTGTAATTAAC
>Ga0308025_1001504_pt1 | contig 11045 bp, 11 predicted proteins | sample Neamet422_FD_201298 | JGI IMG/M metagenome (GOLD analysis project Ga0308025, IMG submission 201298) | Marine microbial communities from water near the shore, Antarctic Ocean - #422 | ecosystem: Environmental > Aquatic > Marine > Unclassified | place: Southern Ocean | collected 2014-10-03
GCATGATTTGACAATTAACTTTACCAAATACTAAAAAAATTAAAGTAAATCTGAGAAAATTCATTTATCTAGTTCTGTTTTTAAAATAACCTAATAGTTTTTTTACATAACTTTCTGAAACTCCACAACTGATCGATCCTGCACCATTTTTATTGAATAGTGTTGAAAAGTTTTCAGCATTTTTCGCATACTCAATTGAATAAGATTCGCTAATTAATCTAGAATCAGTATCAACCCATGAAAGTCCTTTTTTTTCTGAATCCATAATTGGTATAAGTCCCATTTTAGGCATGAATGTTTCTAGTTTATCATAAATTCTAATCCCTGTCAAATCATGTTTTTTTGCAGCAATTTTTAATGTTTTTTCGTAATTAGAATCAATAAAGTCTGACAAAAGGAACACTATTGCTTTCTTTTTCAGAACACTAGATAAAAAAGCTAATGCTTCTCCAATATTAGTTGATCTATTAATGGGTTCAAACTCAAGCAATTCACGTATTATTCTTAAAACATGTGAGCGTCCTTTTTTGGGAGGTATATATAACTCTATATTACCTGAAAACATTGCTACTCCTACTTTATCATTATTTTGAAGTGCAGAAAAAGCTAAAGTAGCTGCTATTTCAGTTATCACTTCTCTTTTTGTTTGAGATTGAGAACCAAAAAACTCCGAGCCACTAATATCTATCAAAAGCATCAAAGTAAGCTCCCTTTCTTCTTCAAAAATTTTTATATAGGGACTGTTGTACCTTGCAGTTACATTCCAATCAATAGCTCTTACATCATCTCCAAACTGATATTGTCTAACCTCGCTAAATGTCATACCTCTACCTTTAAAAGTACTGTGGTATTCTCCACCAAATATATGATTGCTTAATCTTCGAGTTTTAATCTCGATTTTACGAACTTTTTTTAAAAGTGCTTTAGTATCCATGAAATTATAACTTAGGGTACTTCTACTTCATTTACTATTTGACTAATTATTTCTTCAGTACTAATATTTTCAGCCTCAGCTTCGTATGTTAAGCCAATTCTATGACGAAGAACATCATAAATTACAGCCCTTATGTCCTCAGGAATGACATACCCTCGATGTCTTAAAAACGCATGGCATTTTGCAGCAGTTGCTAAATTAATACTTCCCCTAGGAGATGATCCAAATCCAATCAATGGATTAAGTTTACTTAGGTTATAGTTTCCAGGATAACGAGTACAAAAGATTAAATCAAGTATATATTTCTCAATTTTTTCATCCATATATACTAACCTAACTGCTTCTTGGGCGCTAATAATTTGCTTTGTTGAAACAACTGGCTTTATTTTTTCGAAAGCTCCTTTTAAATTTGAACGAACAATTAATCGTTCGTCTTCAATTTTAGGGTAATCAATGATTGTTTTTAACATAAATCTATCAACCTGAGCTTCAGGTAATGGATAAGTTCCTTCTTGTTCTATTGGATTTTGAGTTGCCATTACTAAAAAGGGTTCCGTTAGCTTAAATGAAGTATCTCCAATTGTAACTTGTTTCTCCTGCATAGCTTCTAGAAGCGCAGACTGAACTTTTGCTGGAGCACGGTTTATTTCATCAGCCAATACAAAGTTTGCAAATATAGGCCCCTTCTTTATTGAAAAATCATTCTCTTTCATATTAAATATCATAGTTCCTATTACATCGGCAGGTAAAAGGTCTGGAGTAAACTGTATACGACTGAAACTACCTTTAACTGCCTGACTTAAAGTGTTAATCGCTAAAGTTTTTGCTAGACCTGGAACCCCTTCTAATAAAACGTGGCCACGACCTAAAAGCCCAATGATAAGTCTTTCAATCATGGTTTTTTGACCAACTATAACTTTATTCATTTCCATAGTAAGAAGATCTACAAATGCACTTTCCCTCTCAATGATTTCATTTATCGAATTAATATCTATGTTTGTATTTTCCATGATATATATTAAGGTTTAAAATTTAGTGCAACAAAAATGAAGATTATTTTTAGCAATTGTTGTTAATAATTGGTTAAAAAATAGAACTAGTTGCATGCCTACAGGCACAAAGTATTACTAATTTAGAAGAAATTATAACTTTTAATGAATAAAAAACTGGCTTCTAATATTATTTCAGGAACAATGACTTGGGGCAAATGGGGTATTGGACTATCCACCCATAAAATGCAGGAACTAATTGAATATAATCTTGAAATAGGTATAAATTCTTTTGATCATGCAGATATTTATGGCGGATATACCACTGAATCTGAATTTGGAAGGGCACTTCAGCTTTCAAGTATTCAAAGAGAAAACATAAAACTAATTTCTAAATGTGGAATTCAATATCCATCAGACTTAAGGCCAGTTAAAGTAAAGCACTATGATTATTCAGCTAAACACATAAGATATTCAGTTGAGAATACATTGAGAAATTTAAAAACTGAATATATTGATGTGTTTTTACTCCACCGACCTAGCCCTTTGATGAATCCTTATGAAATTGGTCCTGTAATTTCAGATCTCGTAAACGAAGGGAAAATACTAGAATTTGGAGTCTCTAATTTTACAAAACATCAAATAGAATTATTAAGTGTATCAACAAATATCAAACATAATCAGATTGAATGCTCTTTAACTCATACTGATTCATTTAGTAATGGAACTCTTGACTACTGTCAACTAAAAAAAATAAATGTAATGGCGTGGTCTCCTTTAGGTAGTTATTTTAAGGTTTTAGACAAAAAAAGAGCTAGAATCAATTCTGTTTTAGAAAAACTCTCCCAAAAGTATTCTTGCAATGAAGATCAGCTTATTTTAGCGTGGTTATTTAAGCATCCTTCAGGAATCAACCCTGTAGTTGGAACCACTAAAAAAGAAAGACTTTTATCATCTGTAAAAGCAAAATTTATAAATCTTGAAACATCCGATTGGTTTGAAATTCTAGAAGCTAGCTGGGGAGAACGTATACCATAAAAACTATGATAAAAAAAACAATTTTAATAACTGGGTCAAGTAGTGGAATTGGCTGGTCTACTGCAGAAAAACTAGCAAAAAAAGGACACTATTTAATATTATGTGGAAGAAATTTAAATAAACTTGAGGAGTTGTCAAATAAATTAAATACAAATACACATATTTTAAGTTTTGACGTTAGAAATAAAGAAGATGTTTTTAAATCCATTGCATCCATTCCAAAAAAGTTTAAAGATATTGATGTATTAATTAATAATGCTGGAAATGCTCATGGACTTGCCCTTGCGCATGAATCAAATATTTCAGATTGGGAAGCTATGATTGATGGAAATGTTAAGGGTCTTTTTTATGTAACAAAAGCAATTTTGAATGATATGGTTGAAAAAAAATCAGGTCAAATAATTAATGTTGGATCAATTGCTGGAAAGGAATCTTATCCAAAAGGAAATGTTTATTGTGCGAGTAAAGCTGCTGTTGAAAAATTTACAGAGTGTCTTCGCTTAGACTTAAATCCTTTTGGCATAAGAGTTGGTGCTATTAATCCTGGATTAGTAGAAACAAATTTTTCTAATGTTAGGTTTAAAGGAGACAAAAAACGAGCTAAAAAAGTTTATGAAGGTTTTACTCCATTATCTCCTGAAGATGTTGCAGACTCTATTTGCTATATGATAGAAGCTCCAAATCATGTTAATGTAGCTGATTTAACAATTTTACCTACTGATCAAGCTGGAGCTTATGTCTTAAATAAATTAAATTAATACCCGTCTAGTCCCTCTGGATACAAAAAGTGATTATAAGGGAATTTATTAATATGAATATCACGAACGACTTTATATGTGTCTTCTCTAAACTTTTTAAAATTATCTTTTTGAAGAGCAGATATAAACACACTTTTACCATTACTTTGACTAACCCACGAAGTTTCTAATTCTTCAATAGTAAAGTTCTTGTTTGTCTTTTTAGAAATTAAATTATCTGAATCCCATGGTTCTGGCTCGTATGCATCAATCTTATTAAAAACCATTAATGTAGGTTTGTCTATACTTTTTATATCGTGTAAAATTTGATTTACAGACTCAATGTGATCTTCAAAATTAGGGTGAGATATATCAACAACATGAAGGAGCAAGTCAGCCTCTTGAACTTCATCAAGGGTGCTTTTAAATGATTCAACCAATTGAGTTGGAAGCTTTCTTATAAAACCTACTGTATCACTAAGCAAAAAAGGAAGATTACCAATTACAACTTTACGCACAGTAGTATCTAAGGTAGCAAACAACTTATTCTCAGCAAAAACATCACTTTTTGAAATTACATTCATTAAGGTTGACTTTCCAACGTTGGTGTATCCAACTAAAGCTACTCTAACAAGATCCCCTCTATTTCCTCTTTGAGTTGACATTTGCTTATCTATGAGTAATAACCTTTTTTTTAGAAGTGAAATTTTATCTCTGACTATTCTTCTATCTGTTTCAATTTCGGTTTCTCCTGGACCTCTCATTCCTATTCCTCCTTTTTGCCTTTCAAGATGAGTCCAAAGCCCCTTCAAACGGGGAAGTAAATATTGATATTGGGCTAATTCTACTTGGGTTCTTGCATAACTTGTTTTAGCACGTTGAGCAAAAATATCAAGTATCAAGCCAGTTCTATCTAATATTTTACACCTAAGAACTTTTTCTATATTATTTTGTTGAGCAGGGGTTAATTCATCATCAAAAACAACTGTACTTACATCATTTTCACTAACAAAGACCTCAACTTCTGCTAACTTACCGCTTCCAATAAAAGTTTTCGGATTAGGTAAATTTATTTTTTGAGTAAATCTCTTTATTACTTCTCCCCCTGCGGTAAAAGATAAAAACTCAAGTTCATCTATATATTCTCTTGATTTTTCTTCGTTTTGCTCAGGGGTTATTACACCAACTAAGACGGTCTTTTCATAAACTAACGATTTTTGTTCAATCATTATTTAGTTTCCAAGTTTTCAACAATAGATTATAATTATTAAATTCAGCATATGTGTAATGATTAATCCAATCTCCTAGATTAATATAACGAGATTTTTCAGTTGAAAGGTCCAAAGGAAGATGTCTATGGCCAAAAACATAAAAATCTCTTGATTTTTCTTTTTGTTTTCTCAAAACGTATTGAAAAATAATTTCATTTTCAGGCCCATCATATTTTATATTATCATCACCAGAAATTAATTTATTGTTTATAGATAAATACTGAGCCAGTTTTACTCCAATATCAGGATGAATCCATCTAAATAAAAATTTTGATATTGGATTAATGAAAATTTTTTTCATTCTTTTATATCCATAATCTCCAGGGCCAAGACCATCTCCATGACCAATTAAAAAAGACTTACCATTTAAATTAAACTCCTGAGGCTTATAAAATACAGGAATACCAAGTTCATTAATAAAATAATTCTCCATCCACAAGTCATGGTTACCTACAAAAAAATATATTGGAATACCCTTATCAGACAGATTGGCTAATTTTCCAAGAATTCTCACAAACCCTTTTGGAACAACGGATTTATATTCAAACCAAAAATCAAAAAGATCGCCTAATAAAAATAAAGCACCGACATCTTTTTCTATATAATTAAGCCATTCCAAAAACTTATTTTCTCTAATTTTACTAGAAGCTGAAGATGGAGCACCAAAATGCTGGTCTGAAGCAAAATAGATTTTTTTATTTTTTGAAATGGATAAAGTATTCATCTACTACAAAGATAGTGAAGCTTAATGATTAACTGCTTGTTCAATATCATCTATCAAGTCTTGAGAATCTTCTATTCCAACACTAAGCCTAATCAAAGAGTCTAAAACTCCACTTTTTTCTCTTATTTTTTTTGGGATAGATGCGTGTGTCATACTTGCTGGATGACCAGATAAACTTTCAACACCACCAAGAGATTCAGCTAAAGTAAAGATCTTAAGGTTTTCAATGATTTTTATAGCATTTTCATAGTTAGAACCTCTAGGGATAAAAGAAATCATTCCTCCGAAATCATTCATTTGCTTTTTTGCGATTAAATGATTTGGATGATTAATTAAACCTGGCCAATATACTTTTTCAATTAAAGGACTCTTATTTAAAAACTCTGCGATTTTTTTACCATTATAACAATGACGTTCCATCCTTACAGCTAAAGTTTTAATTCCTCTTAAGGTAAGAAAACAGTCCATTGGTCCTGGAACAGCTCCACTTGCGTTTTGAATAAAACGAAGACGTTCCTCAAGGTCGTCAGAATTTACAATTAATGCTCCTAAAATGACATCACTATGGCCAGCAATATATTTTGTTGCAGAGTGCATAACAATATCAGCACCTAGTAAAAGTGGATTCTGTAAATAGGGTGATGCAAATGTATTATCAACAGCTAATAATATACTATTTGACTGTGAGATATTACTAACAGCTTGAATATCTACAATATTCATCATTGGATTGGTAGGAGTTTCAACCCAAATTAATTTAGTTTTTTTGTTGATTTTAGACTTTATTTCATTGATGTTTTGTAGATCAACAAAATGAAAATTTAAACTTTCAAAAATTTTTGTAAAAAGCCTGTAAGACCCACCATATAAATCATGACTAGCAATAATCTCATCACCTGGCTTTAATAATTTAAGCACTGCATCCATAGCTGCAAGACCTGAACCAAAAGCCAATCCATGTTGTCCTGTTTCAATACTGGCTAATGCATTTTCAAGAGCGGATCTTGTCGGATTATGAGTTCTACTATACTCATAACCTTTATGGCCCCCTGGCGTTGTTTGGGCATAAGTAGAGGTTTGATAGATTGGAGGCATGACTGCCCCAAAAGATTCATCAAGTTTTTGACCACCGTGAATTACTTTAGTATTAAAGTGCATGTTTTTCTTCATAATTATCAACTTCAAGTTTTAGACAAATGTATTTGATTTTATGATAAATATAATCTCATATGACTAAAATACATTTTCTTTGCAAATGAAAAATATGTTTAAATGTTAACTTTTTACTATTTAAAAAACTGTACGACTTGTAAAAGAATCATAAAAGAGCTGAACATTTCTAGTTCAATAAAACTAATCGATATTAAAAACAATCCTATATCTAAGAGTAAACTAGAGTTTTTGAAATCCTTATCTGGAAGTTATGAGGCATTATTTAGTAAAAAAGCACAATTATATAAAAAAAGAAATTTGAAAGAAAAAAAACTTTCCGAAGGTGATTTTAAAAAACTTATTTTAGAACATTATACATTTTTAAAACGTCCAGTTTTGGTTTTTGACAATAATATATACATAGGAAATTCTCCTAAAGTGATAAATCAAGCAAAAGAAGCTTTGAATGGATAAAAATAAAATTATTGCGTTAATTGCTGCTTTTATTGCAACTACAATATATGGTTTGAATCATACTATTGCTAAGGTTATCATGCCAGATTATATTGGTGCATTTGGATTGGTTCAGTTAAGGCTTATTGGCGCAGGTTTCATTTTTTTTATTCTTAGTTTTTTAGTTCCAAAACAAAAAATTGATACTGCCGATTATCTGAGATTATTTTTTGCTGCTTTACTAGGTATGTGCATAAACATGTTAATGTTTCTCAAAGGACTAGAACTATCAACTCCAATAAATAGTGGAGTAATAATTACATTAACACCTGTTATGGTATTAGTTCTATCCTATATTTTTCTTAAAGAAAAAATTGGAGTCTCAAAACTTAGTGGAATCGTAATAGGCTTTGCAGGAGCTTTGATTTTGATTATTTATGGCAAAAAGGCTGGGATAAATGCTCCAAATGCTGTACTGGGAAATATTATGTTTTTAATTAACGCATCTGCTTTTGCTGGTTATCTTGTTCTCTCCAAGCCACTTACAAAAAAATATCATACCCTGATTTTAATGAGATGGATGTTCATTATTGGATTAATTTTATCTCTCCCTATTACACATACGGAGTTTCAAGCAGTAAACTGGACATCTCTTCCTTTTGAGGCTTTATGGAGAATGGCTTTTGTTATTATAGGAACTACATTTTTAACTTACATGTTAAATATGTATGCGCTTAAAATTCTTCCAGCTACCACTATAGGAGCTTTTATATATTTACAACCTCCAATAACTATAATTTATGCTGTAGCAACCGGAAATGACTCGCTTGACTTAGTAAAAGTTGTTGCGATGGTTTTAGTTTTTTCAGGCGTATATTTTGCTACTACCAAATTAAAAAAAACATCTTAGCAGATTATTGGACAGCCCAAACTAATCCTCCTGTTGTTTCCTGAAGATCAACACATCCTTTTTGTTCACCTGGCACAGGCCTGAAGTCAAGAACGTTTTTTGCAATGTATTCGTTGTGATATCTATAAGCGGATACCGACCATTGTCTAATAGTTATAAGTGAAACATATGCCATAGCCTCCTCAGGAACTGATGTGTTTTGATCGTTTAAAATTTTTGACCAATAATTACTATTCAGTGAATCCCATTCTTTAATTTGATCACCCTCTGCTAAAAGAAACTTTTTTAATTGATTTTCACATTCATCAAAAGTTAATTTATAAACACTTGATTTTGAATTGGAAATCAATGTATTATTAATAAGTGAATTCACGTTTTGAATACCATATGTATCTTCTTTCTTAGCTAAACTTGCGTATGAGTCAATATACCTGATAAGCTTAAGTTCTGATGCTCCTGGTATTCCATCAGATTCAGGAATAATGAGCTCAAGAAATTTCTCTACAATTTCTTTTTGATCTAATGAAAAAAAGCTTGGTTTCCAATCTATTTCTGATTGACAACTTTGAAATATACTTGCAAGAGCAGGAGTTACAGTTAGTGAACCAACTGAAAATCCAATATTTTTTAATGCGTTTCTTCTGTTCATTTTTTAAATATTCATTTTTTTAAGTTCTTCTACCGCATGATTAGCAGCTCTTGCAGATAAAGCCATATAGGTAATAGAGGGGTTTGTACACCCAGCAGATGTCATAGCAGATCCATCAGTAACATAAACATTAGGAACACTATGAAGTTGATTATTTTTATTTAAAATGGAAGTTTTTGGATCATGTCCCATACGTGCTGTTCCCATCTCATGAATACCATTCCCAAAATTGTAAGTAGAATCATGTCCAGTAATATTTTTAAAACCAGCCTTATCGAGCATTTCAATGGCTTGTTGCTGCATATCTTTTCTCATATTCAATTCGTTTTCTTTAATTTCACAATCAAAGTTTACTGTAGGCAAACCCCATTTATCAGTTTTATCATAATCTAACGACATGTGATTTTCATGATATGGTAGAATTTCACCAAATGCTCCAAGGTTAATTCCCCAATCTCCAGGAGTTAATATTTCTTTTTTAAATTCAGTTCCATATGCATTCTCTGGAATGACATTCCATGAACCTCTACTTCCTCCTCCTTGATACCCATAACCTCTAATGAAATCTTTTTGATCAGTTTTACCTCCAAGATTTCTAAATCTAGGTAAATAATGTCCGTTGGGTCTAGAGCCTGTATAGTATTTGTCTTTATGAGCATCTGAGGTTCCTCTTGCTCCAACTTGAAAATGATGATCCATTAAGTTGTGTCCTAATTCTCCAGAATCATTTCCCATTCCATTTGGGAATCGATCTGATTTTGACTGCATTAATATTGAAGTTGTTGGAATAGTTGAAGCGCACAAGAAAACGACTTTTGCTGAATATTCTATAGTTTCATTTGTTTCTGAATCTGTAATTCTTACTCCGGAAGCACGTTTTGCCTCTTCATCATAGATAACCTCTGTAACAATAGAGTTAGGTCTTAAAGTCATGTTTCCTGAAGCTTCGGCTGCTGGAAGTGTTGAGGAATTACTACTGAAATAGGCTCCATAAGGACAGCCTCTTCTGCATTTATTTCTGTACTGACAAGACACTCTTCCTAAGCCTGGCTTAGTTCCCTCAGTAATGTGAGCAACTCTTCCAATTGTAAGTAAACGATCATCATAATTTTGTTCTAGAGATTTTTTTAAATCCTTCTCAACACAAAACATTTCCATTGGTTTGAGGAACTTTCCATCTGGAATTTGAGGTAAGCCTAATTTTTCACCACTAATACCTATGTACTCCTCGACATAATCATACCAAGGAGCTATATCTTTGTATCTTATTGGCCAATCAACGGCAACACCTTCTTTTAAATTTGCATCAAAATCTAAATCTCCTAATCGATAAACTTGACGACCCCACAATAATGATCTTCCCCCAACATGGTATCCTCTAATCCAGTTAAATGGTTTTGTTTCGCTGTATGGGTTTTCAATGTCATCAACAAAAAAATGTTTTGTTGATTCAGAATTCACATAACCTGTTCTGCTTTGTTTTGGTTGACTTTTTTTAATTTCTTCTGTAATTATATCACCTGCTGGATAATCCCATTTCTGATCGTTCATTGTCTTATAATCCTCAACATGCTTTACCATTGGACCTCTTTCAAGGACTAATGTCTTTAATCCTTTTTCACATAATTCTTTTGCAGCCCATCCTCCACTTACTCCAGTTCCAACGACTATAGCGTCGTAATTGTTTTTAATCATTAATTAATGTTTTATAAATCTTAGTTGGTGTTTTTTATTTCGCTTTACTGAAATAATAGTTGAATTTACAAATTATTATCAAAAAACATTTTTTTCTAAATAATAATTTTGATAAATGAAATTTCAATATTATTAAGTTTTTTTTAATATGAGTATATTTATCTACTTTTAGAAAAGTACAACCAACCTTAAAATTCAAATAAATGAATCGTAAAAAATTTTTATCCAACATTACTTTTGCAGGAATAGGGATTAGTTCTTTAGGAATAACCGCGTGCAATAACCAAGCTAAAAAAAGGATTGTTTCTTCAGCTGCTAAAAATCCTTTTTTTAAAATATCACTTGCACAGTGGTCCATTAATAGAATGATTAAAAATGGGGATATTTCTCCGTACAAGTTTGCTGAATTAGCGAAAAAATGGGGTTTTGAGGGAATAGAATATGTTAATACTTTGTATGAAGATGTTATGAATAGCTCCAATAAGAGTTCAGC
>Ga0308025_1001515_pt1 | contig 11005 bp, 7 predicted proteins | sample Neamet422_FD_201298 | JGI IMG/M metagenome (GOLD analysis project Ga0308025, IMG submission 201298) | Marine microbial communities from water near the shore, Antarctic Ocean - #422 | ecosystem: Environmental > Aquatic > Marine > Unclassified | place: Southern Ocean | collected 2014-10-03
CTGAATTTGGATGTATGTCTAACTGTACAGCAGATTTAGATGCAAACGGATATGTGAACATAAACGATATCTTAGCATTGTTAGCTCTGTTCGGTAGCAATTGTTAAGCTATTTCATCTGTCGCTTGGCTCGCTGCTCCGTTTTGGGGCACTCACAGGGAACTGATTCAGCTCGCTATGCGAGTTTCAGCTGGCTACGTCATCGCAACCTAAAGCAAGCTTTGCTTGCGTCTGACTTCTCCATCTGCACACCTTGTGTGACTCGACTGATTTCTGTGTGAGTGATCAGTCAGTTCGTAGCCTCGCCAGGAATCGAACCTGGATTTTAGGTACCGGAAACCTATGCACTATCCATTGTACTACGAGGCTAAATAAAACTCAAAACGAGTCTTACTAAAGAAGAAAAAGGCACTTCGTTACTGATCAACAAAGTTACAGCAACAATTTTGTTGTGCATTTTCTTTTATTCGTGGAGATACGGGGATTCGAACCCCGGACCCCTTGCATGCCATGCAAGTGCGCTAGCCAGCTGCGCCATACCCCCAAAACACTTTTATAAATGTGGTGCGTAAGCTTTGAGTACTGACAATCAATTTTGAGAGATGTAATCAAGCCAATGCATACTGTTATATAAAGTAAAAGGCTGTAAATAATATAAAGAACGGGTGCAAATATGAGGTAAATTAATCAATATAGGTAGATAATTTGGCTGACTTTTTAAGATATATGATACTTTAAAAGGTGAAACTTATATCAAAAATATATTCTTATCATTGAGAGTCTTTTTTCAGTAAACGTTACCATTTTAAGAAGTTATTGTAATTGAGATATGGCATTAGTACATGAAATTATGATGGTGTAAATAGGTGTGATGATGGGGAAAGTAGAATATTTTTTAAATAATACTTGTTTTTGTCCTTGGTTAGAATAAAATAGAATATATTTGCACTTTATAAATAAAATATTTTTAATATGAGTAACGGAACAGTTAAATTCTTCAATGATTCTAAGGGATTTGGATTCATTACACCAGAAGAAGGTGGAAAAGATGTCTTTGTACATGCAAATGGTATTCTTGATGAAATTCACGAAGGAGACAATGTAAGCTATGATGTAGAGGAAGGTCCTAAAGGACTTAACGCTGTAAATGTCAAAGTAGTTTAATTTATTTTAAAGCTTTAACATATCGTTAACCTACAGAGAAGCATTAATTTGCGAGCCTGTCAGACACGGTAAATAGCTTCTATACAGTGTTCGATACACTTGTATAATCTTAATCCTCATGGTACTACATCAGTAGTATCATGAGGATTATCTCTTTTACAGAGATTCCTTACTCCACAATCATCAAGGGGATCATCGTATTCACCTTCGAAAGACCACAGGTCACAGAGATGAAATATTGGCCCGGTGAAAGATTATCTGCGTAAATAGAAACGCCACTCCCTACCAAGCAAATATCACCTTGAGTATTGAATACTTTGTAAGAGCACTTATCCGAAGATAGTAGACCCGTGATTTGAATTACTGAAGATGATTGAGCGGGGTTGGGATAAATTGAAAGAGATGGGCTTTCCGAAGATAAGATTCCGGTAGAATTTTGAAATAACGGATCGTTTTTAATCCCTAAGCCAGGGTTAATCGAGTTTACATCAGCAATTATGTTGAGGGAATCAATACGATAAAGGCAGATGCTTTGGGCTCCGTTGAGGAAACCTTTCGTAGAACCTAAAACCCAAATACGTCCGCCATCATCTATCTTCATATCTGATGGTTTTTCATCGAAGTCAGTCCCCAATATTCCGGATTCAATATATCCTCCGAAAGGACCTAACCATGTAATTACCATGTCTGTGCCAGAGCTTGTGCCGAAGTTTATGTGCGCCAATTTAAGAAGTTGATCTCCATACCAATCAAGCTTGCATCCATCGACAAATATATTCCCAGAGGTGTTAATAGGCATACCAGGTGTTCCGTTTTCAGAAGTAAGTGTTATTACGCCATGACCTAAAGGAAGAGTGGGCCTTTCATATGAATAAAGCAGCATTAATCCCTCCTCGCTCACAGCTAAATCCCTGGCGTAATTATCTCCAAAAGTCTGAGTGTCCGGTTGAATTAGAGCCCAAAGAGGCTCCCCATCAGCTCCCCATGCCCATATAGTAGATTGCTTAACACCATCTATTTCGGTTGTACCTGTGACGTATAAAGTATCACCGTAAACATGTGCAGACTCAACAGATTCAGTTCTAACTGAATGCCCCCAAGTGGTGTAAGAAAAGTCTGATAGTCCAGTAATTGGTTCAGTAATACCTAAAAGAAAACCATCGCCATCGCTCTCACCAATCGCCCATTTAGAACCACGCCAATGAATTGCACTCACTGGCAGCTGATTATCAGAATGAACGAATTCCTGAGATGACATAATTTGGCCTTCAGAACCTAAATTCTCTATTGTGTAAAGGACTATGTTGTACGTGCCATTGCTGCCTAAACGCTGAGACAGGATGGTCACCTCATCTGAGTCACCCCCACCAATGCTCCAAGCATCAACTACTTGTTCAACAGCAGAGCCATATGGGGTAAGTAAACTCCAGGCAAATTGGAAATCCTCGTCATAGAAAACCACATATCCCCTCACATTTCCTGTACCGTCACTTGAAGTAGAGCCTAAGACGTAGGTACCATTATCGACAGGCAAAACGGCATTTCCTTGATCTACTCCAGGACCGCCAACTATCCTAAGCTGAATCTCGCCTTGAGCAAAAATAGAGCTCAGAACTGAAAGTACGAAAGCTGTGAAAATAATAACTGTTTTCATGAGCGCACTACTTCGTGTATTTTAGAAAGTGTTTTTAGTAAATCAGAAAAATTATCCAGGTGAAGCATATTTGCACCATCAGATAAAGCTTCAGAAGGTCTGGGATGGGTTTCAATGAATACCGCATCAGCTCCAGCAGCAACAGCAGCTCGGCCTAAACTTTCAATGAAATGAGGGGTTCCTCCTGTAACTCCAGAAATCTGGTTAGGTCGTTGAAGGCTGTGGGTGAGATCCATCACCGTTGGTGCGAATGAACGCATAACAGGGATTCCTCGCATATCCACCACCAAATCCTCATACCCAAATGTCGTTCCTCTTTCAGTAACCCAAACATCATCATTCCCAGCATCCCTCACTTTTTGCACCGCATGGATCATCGAATCAGCCGATAAGAATTGGCCTTTTTTAATGTTCACAGTACAGCCAGTTTTTGCGGCTGCAACAAGAAGATCTGTCTGCCTGCATAAGAAAGCAGGGATTTGTAATACGTCAACAAATTCAGCAGCCATTGCAGCCTCTGCAGCAGTATGAACATCCGTAATCACCTTGACGCCATACTTCTCTCTCACCTTTCCAAGCAAAGCAAGAGCCTCTGCATCTCCTATACCCGTAAAGCTATCTAACCGTGACCGGTTCGCTTTTCTGTAAGAAGCCTTGAAGATGATGGGCAAACCCAACTCCTGACACGTCCCGATGACCCTATCGGCCACTTCGAAAAGTTCTTTCTCTCCTTCCACGACACACGGCCCAGCAATCACAAGAAGTTTACCCTTGGATACATCCGTAAAAGCCTGCTTCTGCAAGTCTGTTTGCTTATTTGAGAATGTCTGTAAATTCATTATTTATCTTTTGCTAGCTATCCGTTCTAACTTGAATGTCACTCCCCTCCCATACGAGTTGTTAGAAATTTGTTTGTTAAAAAACAATCCCAAGGGAGATTCAATTTGAACTACCAACATCCTTCTGTTGCTATATCTCCATTTGGCCCAAACTGCAGACCTTAAACCTCCCCATCCACCATAACGCCCTTCAACACCTAACGCAATCCTGTCTGAAGGAATCCATCCAATACCTACTGAATAGAGCAACTCAGGCATCCATCCTCCACTCTTTACAGACATCTCAAACACCCATTTTTCAGATGGCTCGTAAATAAATTCTGCAGACAATCTTGAGGGAAGAAGAGTCATACGTTGGGCAGAATTTCCTGTAAGTAAAAGTGAGTCGGCAGCTAAATCTCCATTAGACAGAGATTCTATAGAAAGACTGTCACCATACAGAGGCAAGCCTGTAGTCGAAAAACCTTCTTGAAACCACGCTACACTAGACCCTTCACTCTCAAATAACAGGCCTAAATCCTTGAAGTTAATCTCAAACCGAATAGGCAAAGTCTCAGAAGCCAAAGGCAACCTGCCAGAAATTCCAATGCCATACGAGGGAAGAAGCCCCATCGAAAGCCCTCCACTGTCAGTTGAATCTATACGTGCATGAAGTCTACCCTCGGTTTGTAGATACGAAGCCAGAGAATCCGCATCCTCAGACACCCACAAATAACCATAAGGAATACTCCACTCAGCTCCCCCAAGCCTTTGAACAACGGATAATTCAAGTCTCTGCTGAGTCTTTGAATTCTCCAAACCCAATCCAAATCTATTAAACACTCCAGCCCTCACTCCTGTTCCGCTAAATACATCAACCCTTCCAGTGTGTCCTCCATTCCCATACCACAAAAGCTCGAACATGTCGGACGTCCATCTCACATCATAAATGGCCTCAGAACCCAGAGATCCACAAAGCGCTAAGTCACTATCGTTAAAAGGCTTTGCAGTCCATACTTTTTCCCACCCCATACTTCCCCCCACATACCCAAACCCACCCTTGTGGGCTTGTAAGATTGGATCTAATAAATCATGGCCTATAAATCCACCATTACGTAAATTGTTAGCAAATCCTGTCGTAATAACATTGCCGCTTTGGGTAGCCCAATAACTCATTGATGCACCTCCATTTTCACTTTTAACGGCAGTACTATCTGGCTTAGCCTGTTTAGTTACTACAGTTAAAACATTTGCGCTCGAAGCTAGAGAGCATAAAGCAAGGAAAGCTGTAGAAAAAATCAATCTATACTGCATCATGATTATTCTACTACTATTAGTTGGGTCCCTTCAATTCGAACTTGGACTCGAACATTTTCGTAACCCGTAAATGTGACTGCACCCTCTGTACTGGCAGTTAGACGTACATGTAAACTTCCGCCAGGACTTATGGTCTCTTGATTAAGTGGTATCACCAGCAACCCGTGTTGGCTAACCTCTGGGTAAGAACTTCCGGCTTCGATGTTTCCACTCATGCTCACTATAGTCCCATCTTGGTCATTAACTACATAGTCAATATCGGCAATCACCTCCACCGGAAAAGTACTGGTTAGATCCACGAGTAAACGACCATCGAACTTAGGGAAGTTCATAGAATCTATAATATACACCTCCTCTAACACCACTCCGTCTAGACCAAGTTTAAAAGGGATTTCTAATTCTAATTCTAACTTAGGGGGATATGCATTATTTATATAATCATGCCCCAAAGAAACATCGCCGAAAGGATTAAGCTGTACGCTTCCAATCATTGATACGTCATGAGGTAGAGTCTCAATGAGATCGAAAATATTCGACCCCGCTTCACCCAAGTCAAGTACTAAACTACTGTGATTAATCAAAGTTTCGTCGTTCCAATATGCTCTTGCAACATCATGAACACCATATAATGTAGGATGCTCTACAAATTGATCGTCCATAGAGATTTCATCGAAATTTAATCTCAATTCTGCTCCTATATAGTTGTCTATTGTCAATTTCGCAGAGGCGCCTTCTAAATCGAGAACAGGGTTAGGAATCGCAATTGTATCTATCAGAGTAACGTCTGATTCAAAAGGAAGAGACACTTGTCCGAAGTAGCCTTTCGCAGTTTCAATGGCAAGGTCGATAAGCTCAATCTCCACCAACATACTATCTGTAGTTGTTAAATAGAAAATTTCCGTATTTAAAATAGACCCCGTGGTTGTAAAAGTAGAGGTCATCACATTTTCACTAAGACCATTTTCTCCAGACAAATTAAAAACAGCACCAGACAAATCTATCGTCTCTGTTGCAAAACCATTCACACCATCTTGAGCTGCTGGTACTGACAACTCAACACCTGACACCACACCGTCAACGGTCACACTATTGAGATAATATGCCATATCTAAAATTCCTTCAACAGAACTCTCAACAGACAACCTCATAGAACCCGAACTCAAAGAAAGTTCTTTTAAATAAGCCGCTGAACCTTCACCAAAACTTGAAAAGACTATCTCATCTGTTTCATTAACAAACAAATCGCCCAAAGGGACAGGGACATTAGATAGTAAAACGCCTTCCATCGACATATTCTCTTCAATTAACGTATCAGGTAAAGTGGGGAGATAATCTGCTGAAAATTCACCGACAGGAATCTTGTACAACATCCTTGCAGGCTCTCCACCTTCGCCCAACTCAAGCAATGAGTCTGGGATAGAAGAAGACCAGGTGATATTGTCATCCACCAAAGGAAGAAAAATCTCAGTATTCCAACTCAAGGGTTCCCTGTCTTCACAGCTTACAAACAAAGCTGCTATAGATAATAGAACAAAAGAGAATTTTATTTTATTCATCTCGAACTATGTTTAAATCTTTCCTAAATGGTATAACAGTCAAAAATACGGATACAGCGGCGCATCTCAAAGTAAGAGTTGACAATTGAAATTCGAACACACTCAAAATAAGATATGAAAGGCAAATCAGAGCTGCAATCTTGCCAGCTAGCCTCTTAAACCTGAACTGAATAGGAATAAAATAAACCAAAGCAGGCAGTGTCCACAAAAGATTAATATTAGCCCAAGTATCTGTGTGATCTGTAAACAACCACATGAATAGCAAAAGGACTCCCAGTAAAGACGAGACTAGAGCAATCAGTGCTCTGAGTTTGGAACTAAACCAGTATTTCTTCCTGTTCATGAAGGTCACAATAATAAGTAAACTGGTGATGAACACCATCAAAATGGCAGGAACATCTAAAGTGGATTTAGGCAACCAAGTTCCTGTATCAAAAACCACAAAATTTACATTATCCCCCTTTACTAAACTCTCTCCATCAACTGTCATAGTACTTAATGCACTTGAAAGGTGATCGGGAATAAATGCCTCACCACATGGGGGCATGATTTTGTCAGATTTGGGACCTAAAATGAAGTCCATTCCGAAAGCTGTCCAAGGAGATCCAGAAATATATGGCTGCAATCCATCTCTGAATGTTTCCCCACCTTGTTTGCAATTTGTCTCAAAAGACGAACCTAAAGATTCTTGAAAAAGAGTGATTATTCGAGTCGCACAGTTGTCTCTGAAGAATTCATACCTATAAACGGCATTCTCTTCTAGCAGGTTCCAGGAAAGATATTCAGCCACCTGCCTAATTTGGGTTGGGGTAAGATTCAGAATTTGCTCTTTTACACCTCTTCCCTGATCCATATTCTGCTTTTGAAAGTGGTAGAATGGTACAGCGGAGAGATGATAATCTAATCTTCCTATCATAAAATTGTAATAGAAATCCTCACTGAAGGAGAATGTTCCATAATTGAATACCCAATCCACAATAGGCACTTCAGCGGGGTCGTAAATTCTCACTGCTGTATGGCCGAAAATAGAATAAGCATCTTCGCCTGGCGAGGAGGTTAAAATACTGACTTTTGTTTCGCCGCTCAAGTTGTCGTACCAATTTGCCTGAACATCTAAAGGCATACAAAAGCACAATAAAAAGATGGTCAACAAACTAGTGATACCTCTATATAATTCGTTTGCTGCTCCTGAAAGCCAAACATTGTCATATCCACCTATACCATCTTCTTTAAACTCGACAAACAGCTTTCCGCCAGGCATATGTACAGTCCTCTTTGGCTCCCCTCCATGAATCGAGTAGTCAACTATAGAAGCTGCTACAGCACCTGTTCCGCAGGCCTTTGTCTCTGCCTCTACACCCCTCTCGTAGGTCCTTAGAGCTAAACCATCGGACACTGAGCATAGAGCACTTACATTAACTCCTCCGATTGAAGAATAATCATCGCTATACCTGATTTTACGACCAAGTGTCTTCATCTTAATCTCACTCAGTTCGTCAAAATCTTTCACTAAATGAATGTGATGTGGTGAACCCGTGTTAAGGAAGAAGTCCCCAGAACTTAGTGTTTTCGGAGCGACAACAGGTCTGAATTCTACACTTGGCACATCATACTCATCGTTGCGTCTTACTTTATGAAGCCCATCACAAGCTTCAAAAACTGCGTTATCTCCCACTAACCCTTCACGGTGAGCATATACGAAAGACGCCCTCGTTCCATTCCCACAAAAAGACCTTGTACCGTCTGAGTTTCTATAATCACATTTGAGGTCTGCCTCCTCAATAGAGGATACACACAAACAAATGAAGCCATCACAGTTTTGCTGCAAACAAATCTCCGCAACAACTTTATCATCAAGAGTCGTTAAATCAAGGCTCCCAGCGTACTTAAATCCATTAACAATTGCGAAGGTGTTTCCCGTTCCTTCCCACTTTTGGAATTCGATTTTCAAGTCATCACCCATGCCTCGAAGGTAACGTACCTTTGCCATGATGGCGCAACACTCTTCCACTTCAATATCCACAGATAAACTTCTCGCCGCATACCGCACAATGCGTATTGCTAGAAGCATGTCAGACCTGTATGAAGAGCATGCCAAACTGACTTCAAAATACGTTCATGCTTGTTCTAATGGACACGAAGCCATTCAAGTAGCGGCTGGATCTTTACTTAAGAAACAGGATTGGCTGAGTTGCTATTATCGGGATGACAGCATGTTGCTTTCTATGGGCTTAACGCCAGAGGAACTTATGCTCCAACTTTTTGCCAAACGCGACGATCCATTTTCTGGAGGAAGGACGTATTACAGCCACCCCTCACTCAATCGAGATGACCTCGCAAAAATTCCGCACCAAAGCTCTGCTACTGGAATGCAAGCCATTCCTGCTGCCGGAGTAGCAATGGGGATTCAGCACAGAGAAAAGTTGGGCCTTGATACACACGAAAAAGGCGAAGCACCTGTTGTGATGTGTTCAATAGGAGATGCTGCGATTACTGAAGGCGAGGTAAGTGAGGCGCTGTATATGTCAGCACTCAAAAAATTACCTATTGTTTGGCTTATACAGGACAACGAATGGGACATCTCAGCTCACGCCAGAGAAATCCGGTTCGGAGATGCAGCCACAATGGCTGCCGGATTCCCTCCCATAGAGGTTCGTCAAGTCGACGGGACCGATTTACCCGCTTGTATGGCTCTGATGGAGGAGGTGTTTGATACGGTACGAAATGAACGTAGGCCATTCCTGATACACGCAACCGTTCCTCTTTTAGGCCACCACACCTCTGGAGTGAGACGCGAATTCTATCGTGACGACTTAGAAGAAGCTCAACTACGAGATCCAATTCCACGTATTGAGAAGCATCTTCAGGATTCAAATATCTTAGACTCTTCTCAGATTACTCTTCTCAAAGCAGAGATAGATGCTGAGGTAAATGAAGCATTTGACAGAGCTCGCAATGCTGAAGAGCCTGTTTTCGAAGATCTGTTAGCCCATCGGTTTGCTCCCACAGAAATTACTGAAGAAAAAGGTACTCGTGAACCTGAAGGAGGTGAAATAACGCTCATGGTTGACTGTGCACTTCATGCCATGCAGGAAATTATGTCTAAGCATCCCGAATCTCTCCTTTACGGTCAAGATGTAGGGAAACGTTTGGGAGGTGTTTTTCGTGAAGCGGCAAAACTTGGAGAGAAATTTGGTGAAGACAGAGTGTTTAACACTCCAATACAAGAGGCATTCATCGTAGGATCCACTTTAGGCATGTCTTGTACAGGACTTAGACCCATCGTAGAGGTGCAATTCGCTGACTACCTTTGGCCAGGTCTGAACCAACTCTTCTCAGAACTCTCAAAATCTTATTTCCTTTCAAATGGACAGTGGCCGGTTCATTCTCTGATTCGCGTTCCCGTTGGAGCTTATGGTTCGGGAGGTCCATACCACAGTTCATCGATGGAGTCTGTACTCTCAAATATCCGAGGTATAAAAGTAGTATACCCCTCAAACGGAGCAGATCTTAAAGGACTTTTAAAAGCCGCTTATTACGATCCCAATCCAGTGATCATGCTGGAACATAAAGGTTTATACTGGTCTAAAGTTCCAGGAACAGAAGCTGCCAAGTGCATAGAGCCCTCAGAAGATTATGTGGTTCCTTTAGGAAAAGCTCGAATTGTAACCCACGCGACCGAGGAAACTTCTTGCACTTTAATCACATATGGACGAGGTGTTTATTGGGCTCTCGAGTCTGCGAAACAGTTTCCTGGAGCTGTTGAAATAGTCGACCTTAGAACCATCGTCCCTGTGGATTTCGAGACTATTTCTGAAAGTGTAAAGCGAACAAATCGCTGCATTGTTTTAACCGAAGAACCAGAAAGTAACACATTCGCACAAGCTCTTACAGGCAGAATTGCAAAGGAGTGTTTCGAATATTTAGATGCTGCACCAGATCTTATTGGAAGTGAGGATCTACCGGCAATTCCCCTGAATGAAAACATGGAGAAAGCATACCTTCCAAATGCGGAAAAGGTCGCCAAGCGCATCGGAAAACTCCTTGATTATTAAGCTTTATGAAAACTATCTTCATTTTTATAACTGTTTGTTTCGCATTAAACCTTTGTGCCCAAACGCCTTCATTTTCTATCGCCTACACTTGTATTCCCACACACGAAAATGGCTTCGCACCATCCAAAGTCGAAGTGATTTCACATTTTGGTTCATTTAAAATTACGGAACACTCTGAAAGTGGAAAAACTCAATCCTTCCTCCTTTTAGGCGATGCGATTGGAAGCGTTAATCAGTTTACCTTTTTTGGAACCCAGGTTGCGCTAACTGGCCCCATGCCTAAAGCATCGACAGACTCATCTACGGACTTAGGGTTGTTTTCAGATACTGTGATGAAAGAAATTGCTGGCATTCGCTGTTTCTCCTGTGGCAACAGCAATTGGTGTGCTCCTTCATTGGGAATGTCTCCGGCAGGATGGCCTGGAACAAGTATGCCACTAGA
>Ga0308025_1001524_pt1 | contig 10970 bp, 2 predicted proteins | sample Neamet422_FD_201298 | JGI IMG/M metagenome (GOLD analysis project Ga0308025, IMG submission 201298) | Marine microbial communities from water near the shore, Antarctic Ocean - #422 | ecosystem: Environmental > Aquatic > Marine > Unclassified | place: Southern Ocean | collected 2014-10-03
CGATAAGGTTAAATATTTTCAACAAAATTTAAAAAGATCTTTTTATGAAGTTCAAGATCCATATCAGGAGAAAGTGATACACGGGCAATATAATCTTTATCACCTTCTTTAGTTGTACCTTGAGTTGAGGTTGCAGGGATTGTCCAATAACATCCTTTTAGCTGTCCATAACTTACACAGTACTTGCTTTCATCAGGAATTTCTGTAATCATTAAATTGATTAGTTTTAAATTCAACGTTCTTTTGTAAGCTTCTCTTTCTTCATCAGTATTTCCTTTTGTAGGAAGATCTAATGAAAATACAGAGGGTGTAAACCCTTGTTCTGCTAATTTTTCTGACACAAAATTGATTTTCGCTTCAGGTAAAGTCTCGTTGATAAAAGTTACGAATTCACGTGTATTTTTATAAGCATCATGAATTCTTTGCTTCATCGAAGGCAATTGTTTTGCTAATATTTTATATTGAAGATCTGTAGCTTCGTTATCGCAAAGTCTTAGATGCTTTTCTACTTTATCCATCAAGGCAACCGTTTTTTTATTTCCTACACAATAACCAGCAGTACATTGTCCGCCACTTGGAAATTTAGATCCACTAGCAAATGAAATGGTTCTAACAGTTGAAAGGATTTTATCATCACCTAAAAAGTGTACATTAGGACAAAATGTTTGGTCTAAAATAAAAACGGGATCGATAGCAATTTTACCAGTTGCAGTCTTACGCTCTTGACTTAAAACATTTCTTAATTGGATAAGATTTGGAACTTCGACTCTTGGGTTTGTTGGGATTTCAGTAATTATATAAGGAATCGCATCTTCGTTAGCAATTTTAGCTAAAACGATATCAATACTTTGTACCATATCGTTATCACCATCCACCGGTAAATCGACTACTTCAACATTGTCAATACAAGCAGAAACACGTCTTGCTTGGTCATTTGTACCTCCGTAACAATTTGGCGGAACTACAATTTTAATTGCCTTTCCTTTGTGTTCTTCTAGTGCATCGTGAATTAGCCCCATTAAAATCGCATACTGTATAGACAACCCGCTAGAAGCAACGAGTGCTTTTGTATTTGAGTCGGTAATTGCTGCAATTGAATCTAAGACACTTTTTTTGTTTGCCTCGGTTATATTTTTTGGATTGTCAAAAGAAGATTTTTCTATTAGAGACTTTAAAGCAGCAAGAGAATTTGCTGGCGTCATTGCAATCGTCTCTCTTCTTCGTACGTGTTGAATATCTGAGATATAAGATTCATTTTGCGCACCGTTTACGACTAAGATACTTCCCAAGTGATTATGGACATTGATAAAAAAGTCAATATTTGGGGTGAGTTCGAAATTACAAATATCATCTTGTTGTGAAATGAAAATGGTACTGCCGTTAAACTCGGTGATGGCTGAAGTATTTTCAATCTTCTTTACCTCAAATTGATACCCATAAATATTTCGTAGTATTTCAATATCAAAATATGCTGGTAATTGACCCGTATAAATGATTTGGGTATTTTTATCCGCTAATAAATTTTTTCTTAGAATTGCTAAAACAGGAACCGTACTTGAAGAGAAATTTATAACATTTTCTGGTTTTATAGTATGTAAGTTTCCAATAGCCCATTCTAGGATGCACGATAATGGATGTCCTAATCGAATATAGTCGTATGCTGTTGGTAATTCACTTAAAGCTGATGTATCAGAATTAGCGTCATTAAATAAGACTGCAAACTGATTTAAAAATTGAGTTTTGGCCAGTTTTTCATCATAAATATCTAGTCGATGTGTTGTTAGCTTCAACCAGTCAGTTGGCATGTTTTCTAATACATCTTTAATATAATTTAGTACTTTACTTGCTTTCATAATTTTCATCTTCAGATCGGCCGGAAATATACACTAATTCCATTGATTGCATTGAATTATTGAATGGAAGATACATTTGTTACATCGTTTCTAACATGTTTAAATAGGATACTTTTTACAGCTTTTTAAGCAATGCAGTGTTCAGTTTAAATTTAGAATATATAAAACTAAATTCATCATAAAAACATAGGCTTTCCATCCGGATAAATTGCTGTAAATATTCCATTTTCAACATTTTCATTCGTCATTTCCCCTTAGAATAACATGTTTTATTAAAGTATCTTAGGATAAAAATATTTAGCGATTACAGGAGCAGCTATTATTTTATATGAAAAAAGATACAATGAATATTTAAACTTTATGTTTTACTAAGTACGTTTTACTATATTTGTTTTGAAAAATCAAATTAATAACCCCCCAATAAAAAAGCAATCCTAGCTTAAATTGATATAGATTTTTTCTTAAAATTTATAATATTAAAAGCTCTACTGCTATTTTAATTATTATGAAATTTAAAACAGTTTTTTCCTTTAATTTTAAGAATAAAATTAACTTTTTATCTCTTTTACTTATTTGTGGTATTCTTTTAAACACGTACGCTAGTTTTAGTAACTCTAGCTTATTTGCTTTTTTTGCAGAACCGGACGCTACTATTTCAGTGAGTAGTACCGAAGTTTGTAAAGATGAATCAGTAATGATTACTTTTACAGGTTCTGGAGGAGTAGCTCCATATACTTTTACATACGAATTAAATAATGGTACTTCAATAGAAATTACTACAACGTCAGGAAATTCTATCGATATTACTTTAGACGGAACAACAGTTGGTGATTTCACCTATAAACTTACGAATGTTGAAGAGAGTGGTGGAGATTCTCAGGTAATTACAGACCAAGAAGAAACAATAACAGTAAATGCACTACCAATTGTAGATTTTTCTTTTACGAATGATACTGCTTGTTCTGGTGAAACGGTACAATTTACAAATACGTCAACAGGAACAGGAATACTAACTTATAATTGGAATTTTGGCGATGGTAGCTCTTCAACACAAGAAACTCCAAATCATGTTTTTGAAGCACTGGGTTGTGCAACAGCAACTTTTAATGTCGCATTAACAGTAACAGATGAAAATGGGTGTAGTTCTTCACAAACAGAAATAATTACCGTAATTGAGAAACCAGATATTAGGTTTAGAGATCAACTAACAGGTCTTAATGAATTTAGTAATTGTGGCAATACATCTTCTTCTAGTTCTGATTATGAAATAACTTTAGAAAATATTTCTACATCTACATGTATTTCTTCTTTTTTTATTGATTGGGGGGATGGAACTTCCACAATTTCCGCAATTTTTCCTGCTACACATACCTATACTTTAGTCGGTGTTTTTGAAATAAGAATAGTTGCAGACGGTAATACTGGTTGTCAAAATGAAGTTACTTATCAAGTAAAAAACATATCAAATCCTGGTGGTGGTTTTTCAAGCCCAGGGGCTACAAGTAATTTATGTGCACCAACAAACAGTTTAATCTTCGGAATTACAAATTGGGGTTTAAACTCTTCTGATACTGAATATATAGTTGATTTTGGTGATGGTAGCACTATAGAACAATTTACGCAAGCTCAATTAGAAGCCTCTGCATCTTATAATTCTTCAAATCCTGAAAACTCACTTAGTTTTCCTACACCTCACATATATCTAGAAGGTACTTGTTCTGAAGTTGATGGTGAGTTTGTTGCAACTTTAACAGTTCAAAATGCTTGTGGATCTACCGATTTTACAATTTCTAATATTACTATTTTAGAACCATCTACAGTAGAATTTGATGCTGTAGAAGAAAGTTGTATCAATAAAAATATTGTATTTGATAATTTGTCTCTTATTAGTGACGGTGCTAATTGTATAAAAGAGGCCGATTTTATTTGGGATTTTGGCGATGGAACCACTATAGTAAGATTTGCTGTGGATACATCTTTAGATGAAAATCATACCTATACGACAGCTGGTACTTATACGGTTAGTTTAACAATTGAAAGTTTTTGTACAACAGAAACTTTTACAAAAGAGATTTGTATAGAACCAGAGATAACACCTGTATTTTCTGTTGATAATGAACAAGGTTGTATTCCGTTTATAGTAAACGCAACAAATAATACAGATCAATCAGAATTATGCAGCACACCTATTTATGGGTGGACTGTAAATTATACCTCAGACAATTGTGGTACTACTTCAGACTGGGCTTATACAAACGGAACGGATGCAACTTCAGAGAATCCACAATTTATTTTTAATACATCAGGAAAATATACCCTAACACAAAGTATTACTACAGAATGCGGAACAGAAACTGTTACAAAAATAATTGATGTAAAAAAACCACCAACTGCTAGTATTCAAGAAATTGCTGATGTCTGTGGTGCTGTAACGATTAACCCAACAGCAACGGTAGAAAATTGTACTTCCGATACCGCTTCATTAATTTATAATTGGACTTTTACAGGCGGTTCTATTACAAGTTCAAATACATTAAACCCAGGAAATATTGAATATACGACTCCGGGTATTTATACAGTAACTTTACAAGTAACAAATGATTGTGGTGTTTCGAATACTGCAACGGAACAGTTTGAGGTATTTGAAAAACCAGTCATTACAAATACAACCTTAACACAAGAAATTTGTTCTAATCAAAGCACTTCTGAGATTATACTAACAGCAAGTAATTCGAATACAACGTATTCTTGGACTGCTGCTTCTAGCTCTGGTATAACTGGTTTTCTTCCAAATGGAAACTCTAATACAATACCCGCTCAAATTTTAATAAATTTAGGTAATAGCGCAGGAACTGTGATTTATACTGTGATACCTGTTTTAGATGGTTGCGCTGGCGATGCTATAGAATTTATAGTTACTGTAAACCCTACACCAATTATTTCAACGCAACCCATTTCTTCTGAAATTTGTTTAAGCGGAACGGCAACACTTTTAGAAGTAGCGTATCAGAATGGCACAGGAACTCCAAATTATCAATGGTTTTCGAATACAACGGATACCAATTCTGGTGGAAGTCTAATTACTGGTGCTACAAATGCTTCTTACGATCCCCCAACAGATGCTGTTGGAACTATTTATTATTATGCTGTAATTTCTTTTAGTTCTGGCGGATGTTTACAGATTGTATCAGATACAGGGAGCGTAAATGTCGTGCCTCAAATTACGGTAAGTACTGTTAATAGTTTACAAGCAGTTTGTGAAGGCGGAACAGCAAATGAATTGGAAGTGATTTTTTCTGGAGGAACAGGAAACGCTACTTACCAATGGTTTTCGAACTCGATCAACAGCAATACCGGAGGGACTTTAATTACAGGAGAAACAACGTCAACTTTTACACCAAATGCATTTTCAGCAGCAGGTGATTTCTATTATTATGCAGAAATTTCTTTAGATGGTAATGGATGTACTGCTGCTTCAAGTACTGTTTTCGAAATTAATGTACTTACGGATCCAATTATTGATACACAAGCAATTTCTTTACAAGAATTGTGTCAAGGAGCAACGCCAACAGATTTAACGATTACAGTTTCTGGTGGTACAACTTCTGTGAAAACATATCAATGGTATCAAAACACGAATAACAATACCACAAGTGGGATTTTAATTCCGAGTGCAAACTCAGCAACGTATACACCTGTTACTTCAACTGTAGGAACTTTTTATTATTATGTGATTGTTTCTCAGCCTGAATCTGGTTGTGAAGTTACAAGTACGATTTCTGAATTAATAATAAATGAAGCTCCTACTTTTTCAACGCAACCCATTTCCTCTGAGATTTGTTTAAACGGAACGGCAACACTTTTAGAAGTAGCGTATCAGAATGGCACAGGAACTCCAAGTTATCAATGGTTTTCGAATACAACGGATACCAATTCTGGTGGAAGTCTAATTACTGGTGCTACAAATTCTTCTTACGATCCCCCAACAGATACTGTTGGAACTATTTATTATTATGCTGAAATTTCTTTTAGTTCTGGAGGATGTTTACAGATTGTATCAGATACAGCGAGTGTAAATGTCGTGCCTCAAATTACGGTAAGTACTGTTAATAGTTTACAAGCAGTTTGTGAAGGCGGAACAGCAAATGAATTGGAAGTAACTTTTTCTGGAGGAACAGGAAACGCTACCTACCAATGGTTTTCGAATACAAGCAACAGCAATACCGGTGGGACTTTAATTACAGGAGAAACAACGTCAACTTTTACACCAAATGCATTTTCAACAGCAGGTGATTTCTATTATTATGCAGAAATTTCTTTAGACGGCAATGGATGTACTGCTGCTTCAAGTACCGTTTTCGAAATTAATGTACTTACGGATCCAATTATTGATACACAAGCAATTGCTTTACAAGAATTGTGTCAAGGAGCAACACCAACAGATTTAACGATTACCGTTTCTGGTGGTACAACTTCTGTAAAAACATATCAATGGTATCAAAATACCACAAGTAATACAAGTGGAGGAGTAGCCATTTCGGGAGAAACTTCAGCAACGTATACACCTGTTACTTTAACTGTAGGAACTTTTTATTATTATGTGATTGTTTCTCAGCCTGAATCTGGTTGTGAAGTTACAAGTACGATTTCTGAATTAATAATAAATGAAGCTCCTACTTTTTCAACGCAACCCATTTCCTCTGAGATTTGTTTAAACGGAACGGCAACACTTTTAGAAGTAGCGTATCAGAATGGCACAGGAACTCCAAGTTATCAATGGTTTTCGAATACAACGGATACCAATTCTGGTGGAAGTCTAATTACTGGTGCTACAAATTCTTCTTACGATCCCCCAACAGATACTGTTGGAACTATTTATTATTATGCTGAAATTTCTTTTAGTTCTGGAGGATGTTTACAGATTGTATCAGATACAGCGAGTGTAAATGTCGTGCCTCAAATTACGGTAAGTACTGTTAATAGTTTACAAGCAGTTTGTGAAGGCGGAACAGCAAATGAATTGGAAGTAACTTTTTCTGGAGGAACAGGAAACGCTACCTACCAATGGTTTTCGAATACAAGCAACAGCAATACCGGTGGGACTTTAATTACAGGAGAAACAACGTCAACTTTTACACCAAATGCATTTTCAACAGCAGGTGATTTCTATTATTATGCAGAAATTTCTTTAGACGGCAATGGATGTACTGCTGCTTCAAGTACCGTTTTCGAAATTAATGTACTTACGGATCCAATTATTGATACACAAGCAATTGCTTTACAAGAATTGTGTCAAGGAGCAACACCAACAGATTTAACGATTACCGTTTCTGGTGGTACAACTTCTGTAAAAACATATCAATGGTATCAAAATACCACAAGTAATACAAGTGGAGGAGTAGCCATTTCGGGAGAAACTTCAGCAACGTATACACCTGTTACTTTAACTGTAGGAACTTTTTATTATTATGTGATTGTTTCTCAGCCTGAATCTGGTTGTGAAGTTACAAGTACGATTTCTGAATTAATAATAAATGAAGCTCCTACTTTTTCAACGCAACCCATTTCCTCTGAGATTTGTTTAAACGGAACGGCAACACTTTTAGAAGTAGCGTATCAGAACGGCACAGGAACTCCAAGTTATCAATGGTTTTCGAATACAACGGATACCAATTCTGGTGGAAGTCTAATTACTGGTGCTACAAATGCTTCTTACGATCCCCCAACAGATACTGTTGGAACTATTTATTATTATGCTGAAATTTCTTTTAGTTCTGGCGGATGTTTACAGATTGTATCAGATACAGCGAGTGTTATTGTGAATGAAATACCTGTAATTAGTTCTGCAGAAATCACTATTTATAGTGAAGACACTTTTAATTTTAATCCGAATACTGTAGCAGGAAATACAGTTCCTATTGGCACAAAATACACATGGTCTTTTCCAACTTTTAATCCAGCTGGCTCAATTATAGGCGCTTCATCAGAGATAAATCCACAAGATCAAATAAGTCAGACACTAGAGAATACAGAAACATTTCCTGTAAAAGTCACCTATATTATTACACCAGCAACTACAAAATGTATTGGGATTCCTTTTACATTAGAGGTTACTGTAAACCCAAGTATAAAATCGAATACTGTGGTTATTAATAATAGTTGTTTTGAATCTAATGATGGAGCGATATCAATAAATATTATAGGAGGAATTCCTTTTGAAACAGGAAATCCGTATTTAATTTCTTGGTCTGGGCCTAATGGATTTGCATCTGCCGATGCTAATATTACAAATTTAGAAGCAGGTCTTTATATTTTAAGAATCGAAGATAGAAATGGTATTTCTATTACCGAAGAATGGAGTGTAACGCAGCCTGATATTTTAGTAATTACGAAAGATTTAGAAAAAAATATTTCTTGTTTTGAAGGAAATGATGGCGCAATAGCAGTAACTATTTCTGGCGGAACATTGTCTTACACTTATAATTGGACAACCTCTGATGGAAGTGGAATTGTACTAAATGCGGAAAATCAAAATGGATTAACAGCAGGAACGTATACTCTAGAAGTTATAGATCAAAACAATTGTACAGTTTCAACCAACGTTACACTTACCCAACCAGAAGGACTAGAAATTGAAACTATTTTTAAACAAGATGTTTTATGTTTTGGTGACGCAACAGGTGTTATAGAAATTAATGTTTCTGGAGGTACGTTAGTAGAAATTTCTCCGGGTGTTTTTGATTATTTATACAGTTGGTCTGGCCCAAATTCGTTTACAAGTACTTCAAGAAACATCAGTAATCTAATTGCAGGGACGTATACAATTGCTGTTACAGATAATCTTGGTTGTACAACCAATACTTCTATCATTATAAATCAATCTCCAGAAGTTGAAATTAATTATGTAAAAACAGATGTAACTTGTTATGGAGAAGCAAATGGATCTATTGATGTAACGGTTACGGGAGGTAAAGCGCCTTATCAAATATCTTGGAGTAATTTAGCAAACGGGTTCTCATTATCAAACTTATCTGCGGATACCTACATTGCGACGATTACAGATGATAATAATTGTATAAAACAAGTATCAATAACTATTGAACAACCCGTATTTTTTATAGATCCGATTGTAACTTCTATTTCTTGTAATGGAGAAAATGATGGAACGATTGATTTAAATTTAACTGGCGGAATTGCTCCTTTCTCTGTAACTTGGAGTGATGATGCTAGTGCAGGAGTTCAAAGAAATAACCTTGCAGCAGGAACTTATACCGTTCTTATTTTAGATAGTGATACCTATCAATGTCCAATAGAAGAGACCTTTATAATTACAAATCCGCCAGCAATTGCTGTTTCTACGATTGTGACAGATGCTATAGATTGTGATATTGTAAATAGTGGTAGTATTGATTTAGAAACTTCAGGAGGCTCTGCTCCATATTCATTTTTATGGAATACCGGTGAAACCACAGAAGATATAGAAAATATTCCTCCAGGAGATTATTCCGTAGAAATTACAGATAGAAATGGATGTAAGGCCACAAAACAGTTTAACATTTTTAGGCAAGAACCTTTAACTATTTCTTATGAAGAAACCACTATCGTAGATTGCGTTCTAAAAACCGTAAGCAAACAAAATACAGCGAATGCAACAGGTGGATATGTACCTTATACCTATACTTGGTCTGATGGAGTTGTTTCTGGAACTGATAATAGCGTAATGACAACCATGCAAAGTGGTTCTTATACATTAACAGTTACAGATGCTATAGGTTGTATAAAAAGCACTTCTTTTATCGTTGATGTTCCTGCAATTGGAGATGCAGATTTTAGCTATAGTGCTTTTGCATTAACGACCTACGATTTGTTATCCATAGAAGATCCAATACAGTTTACAAACCTTTCTACTGGAAATTATAGCAGTGTACAATGGGATTTTGGTGACGGAAGTCCGACTTCAAATGAAGAAAACCCTGTACACACTTATGAGCAAGTAGGCTCTTTTAATATCGTTTTAACTGTAGAATTTGATATTGGTTGTACAGAGATTTTTGAAAGAACGATTACGATCACCAAAGGATATTCTTTGATACACCCAACAGCATTTACGCCCAATGATGATGGTTATAATGAAACAATAAGACCCTCCTATAGAGGTTTTATAGATATAAAAATGACAATTTACGATACTTGGGGAACCGTTGTTTATTCTGAAGAAGGCATTGACTTAAAAGGTTGGAATGGCTTTATTGGAAATAAACCAGCTGAAAACGGAAACTATGTAATGGTTGTAAAAGGGATTACATTTTACGAAAAAGAAATTATAAAAAACTCACCTGTAACACTACTTAAATAAGATGAAACAATTTTTATACATTCTTTTTTTTATAGCAGGTTTGCAAACACAAGGGCAAGATGTTATTTTTTCTCAAAATTTCTTGGTACCGGAAACCTTAAATACTTCTTTTACGGGAGCGATTAGGACCTCTAAAGTGGGTACAATTCACAAGTCTCAATGGCGAAATAGTGTTTTTAAAACGAACTCTAGTTTTGTGTATTTTGATACTTGGTTTGAAGGGTATAAGACAGGTTTGGGAATTTCTTTTTTAAATCAGACAGAAAGTGCGTCTACTTATACTTTTAATCAAGTGAATTTCAATTATTCTATGGCTTTTCAAATAAGTGACACTTGGTTTTTTAGGCCTAGTGTTTCTGCCGGTTTCGGAATGAAAAATTACGGATTTCAAAATATTTTATTAGAAGATCAAATTAATTTAAATAACAATAGTATAAATACAACTACTTTAGATCCACTTTTATTGAGTGCTCAAAGAAATTTTTTCGATTTTAGTTCTTCGATTTTATTTAATAATGAGGATTCTTGGATTGGGCTTACTTTAAGACATTTAAATAAACCCAATATTTCTCTTACTGAAAACGGGAATATTCCTTTAGATATTTTTCTTTCTGTACATACAAAATATTATCTACCATTCTTAGAGAATTCCAGAACTTGGTTTGCGAATAAAAGTAAATTGTATGTAGTATCAAATTTTATGATACAAGGAAACGTGAATAGATTTGATCTCGGATTTCAATATATTTTTGATGATCAGT
>Ga0308025_1001532_pt1 | contig 10937 bp, 10 predicted proteins | sample Neamet422_FD_201298 | JGI IMG/M metagenome (GOLD analysis project Ga0308025, IMG submission 201298) | Marine microbial communities from water near the shore, Antarctic Ocean - #422 | ecosystem: Environmental > Aquatic > Marine > Unclassified | place: Southern Ocean | collected 2014-10-03
TTATATTGAACTGTTTTACAATCCAACACGACGCCATGGAAATAACGGTGACTTGTCACCCATGGAGTTTGAAAATAACTATTTTAGGAACCAAGCGGGTGTCTAGAAAACTGGGTGCGTATCACAGTGGAAGTTTGAAGGATGGGTATTCATTGTCACACGAAATAATATTAGGTGATTTGCATGTTTCAATATGCAGCACTGATGGAAGCACTGTATTGCACAGACTGCCAATCAAGAACGACAAGCTGAATACTTGGACTGAATTTCGTGCGGTATTCACTGAAGGTGCAGCAATGACATTTTGGTTGCCTTTAGCGTTACTGTTAAGCGCATTTGTTTTGACAGTTTGCAGCTACCTTTAACGGTAGGGCTGTACAAAAGTTACGGGTCCACTGTTTATATAATACCTTTAATTAAGCCCTTATGTCGGCGTCGGCATCCAGTATTTACTTCAGCTTATACACCGCTCTGCTCACGCCTGAGGTGTGCGCTATTCCAAACGCCCCGCAATGACCTTAAGCGCAGTCTGACTTAACTAACTGGACTAAACAGTCCCTATAACCCCCGTTTGTCTAGCCGATAACGGCCCCTTAACAAAGCCTGAAGAATTACTTAATGTAACATTACTGCATGATACCAGCCCCTATTACTGGAACGGATGGATAAGGCAAACGGGTGTAAAGGGTATTAATAACCAGCGCGGCATCACTATTGATGACACCAATGTATTGATTCAAGCGGCCATAGACGGCCAGGGTGTAACCCTAGGTTCCACTTTATTTGTGGAAGACCACTTGGCGTCTGGGACTTTGGTTACTGTGTTTGATGAGGTTTTAATTACCGACTATTCCTATTATGTAGTGTGTCCTAAAGCACATCTACAGCGCGCAGATATAAGGGCATTTAAGGAGTGGTTGTTGGCGCAGGTGTAAGGCTGGTCCGGCATTGTCGAGAGTGTGCGCCGCAAACTTGTAGTGAAAATTTACCTATTGGGCATTCTGATTAGTACATCACCATGATTTCGTTACGACGCAAAAATGGTAATGACCAAGGCGCATTGTAGCGGGCCATTTCTGGCTCACCAATGGGTTTGATGCCTTTTTTCTTTAACCACGTCATTAACTCATTGGTTTTTTTGTCAACCTTAATAGCGCCGGTAAATCCTGAAAAGCGGATCACTGCATAATTACGCGCAGGAATTTCTCTTAACATGACTTTTGGGTTATTAGGGGTAGGGAGGGTTTCTAGGGTGTAGGTTTCAGGCATGACGAAGTGCACAAGCCACTGCCCGTCTTTTTGTTGCATGCTTACTGGCGCAGTCATATTAATTTTTTCAGGCTGTAGCTGTATACTCACAGGAGCGGTCATGCTGATTTTATCGTTCACGCTTGAGCTTGACGTGTTGTCACCAAAAATGTAACCACCAATGAGTTTAAAGCCGGCTGCAGCTGCGCCGTCTAGGGTTCCAGAAACGAGGGTTTCGGCAACAATCATAGGTTCGTAAGCCCTTAACTCAAATGCCTCAGACGTTTCGATAACGGTGTAGTTAGGTTCTTCAATAGCCATAGAATACTCTGAAAGCATTAAAATACTGGTTGCTAAAAATATACGCTTTAACATGTAGTTAAATTCTCTTTTATACGTGATACTCAAATGGGACATGCCTTATCTCCATATATCTAAATTTAAGTTTTTATGTGAACCTGGGAAAACAGTTTCTGTGATCTTTTGTTTTGATATATTAAATGCGTGATATATCACATCACCATAAACATTCCTTGCATCAATAGTTTGGTGTAGATGACGCTGTTCAAAGATTTTTTTCTCGCCAGAGCAGGAAGCACTCACGACGATTGTGCAGCTGGGACTTGCATGGCCTCCAACCTAGCCTCTAAGGTGCTTTCTTTCGTTAAATTTACTAGGCTTGTATCAATGGTATTTAGATACAAGGTCCCGGCGAAAAGTTGTCCATCTGAACTCATGTAAAGAGGGACGCCTGTGTTTAACAAAATCTCCTAAATACTAACCGTAGGAGTCAAGCTATCAGAAATTATTTCACCCAACAATTATAATTACATAGCTTTACATTACTTGGTTCGGCTTCACAGTTTCTACCACAGACTTATTTTTTGTTTATAACTGGTAGGCCCTTAGATTATTCGCCTATAGTGTGTTACGGCTGTTTTAGCGGATCTATCTGTAATTGAAAATCCTTTGATTTTGATACCTAAGCCGCGCTTGTAGAGGAAGAGTGGGCTAAAGAAGCTACGAGCCAAACGTGGGAAGAAGAAACCTTAGGTGGCAATACTCGGCTAAAGGTGGGTTATCCTGACTAGCCCTCAAAGGTATGTTTAGAACCACAATAAAAGCACACCTGAAAGCGCTCTCAAAAGTGTCCCTCTAACATCCGAAAACCGCGATCCCAGTTACGGCCATATCTGACGCCCATGAGGCAGAGCTTATCTATTGGTGGTAATCGGTTGGCACTGACGCACATTCCATGGAACAAGGGCTTCTGAGATACGAAGTATACCAAGCCGCCGGCAAGCCGGTTTTGATCATCCATGAAACATACAAAGACACCGTCAAGTTGCCATTCCACCTCGTCAAGGGCACAGCTGCCAAATATAAGGAGCAGATTGTTCTGAATTTGGAGATAAACGTTGGAGGTAAACTGGCGGAGCGCACGATCTATTCCCAGCATTTTTAACAAGCCTTTGCGCTCAGCAAGTGAGCTCTAGCTAGTCTTACACATACCGAAAAAATAACGCTGTGCTGCTAAAGGGATTTATAACCTCTAGTGTTGAACTTATTCAATAGTGTTCTGGCTAACCCAAACAGTTTGGTGGAGCGTTAAATATCAGACCACACAGCAAACTCATTGCCACTGGGTTCAATAAAATGAAAGCGTTTGCCACCGGGAAAGTCAAAAATGGCTCTGATGATTTTACCGCCAGCATCTTCTACTTTTATTTGGGTGGAGGTTAAGTCTTCACTGTAAAAAATGATAAGAGCGGCTCCTTGATCTGGTTTTGAAACGAGTGCTGATTTAAAAAAGCCACCATTTAAGCCTTGATTAGAAAAAGACGTGTAATCAGCCCCGTAGTCTTCAAACGACCAGTTAAAGGCACTAGTGAAAAAGGCTTTAGTGGCTGGTATATCAAAGGCTTGTAGCTCAACGTAATTAATTCTTTCGTGTTTATTCATGTGCATGTGGCCTAGGTTATTTTAGGTTTTTTTATGTTTTTAGACATGTTGTAGCCGGTTGTTTTGAAACCGATTCGTTCATATAGCTTTCGAGCCTTGCCGTTAGTGTAGGCTACACGCAGCTTAATCTCACAGATGCCATTTTTGCTCATCTGCTGCTCTAGTTTAGCAAGTGTCATGGTGCCATAACCGCAGTTACGAAACTCTGGAATGATATACACATCATAAATAAAGGTGGTGGCCTTTTCTATATCAATGCTGTGCCACAAATAGCCCAGAAACTGTGCATTTTGTGAGCGTGTGATACACGTCAACTGGTGCTCTTTAGTCGAAGATCCGTTAGGAAAGCACCGTTCTAAATCTTTTTCAGCTATTTCCACTGCCGTGGCATGGCTGTAACCATAGTTTTGTTCTAGCTCTTGGCTATAATCCTTGATGAAATAGCTGTAAAAGTTGCTGTATTCACTTGCTATAATTGGTTTTAAATCAATCATTCAATAAGCCTTTATGAAGAGGGAATGAGTTCAAGCTAGTCCTTTACATACCCCAACGGCAACGCCGTACTGTCTAGCACCTTTCGCATAACGAAGGCAGATTTTACGCCGCTTACGCCCTTAATCTTGGTGATTTTTCCTAATAGAATGTCGTGGTAGCGATCCATGTCGGGCACCACTATTTTGAGTTGGTAATCGGCTTCGTGACCGGTGATCAAATAGCACTCCATCACTTCTGGCAACAGGGACACAGCCTGTTCAAATTCTTCAAATCGTTCAGGGATGTGCTTGTCCATGATGATATGTAGTATGGCGGTTAGATTGAGGTTCACTGCTCGGTCATTAACTCGTACTACACGATCACGAATAACCCCAGTTTCTTCCAGTTGTTTAACACGTCTCGAACAGGGTGCGGCCGTAAGGCCAACTCGTTCGGCTAACTCTTGGTTTGATAGGCTGCCGTCGTCTTGAAGGTGGCGCAATATATTGAGGTCGTAGCGGTCTAATGTGGTCATTGTGTTCACTTACATTGAGCGTTAAGCAAATAAATTGCTATATATTGATATAATATTATTAATTATTGCGTAAATTGTCAAATTAACGCTAAATTGAATGTGATATTGCGCATTATTGGCGATAAACTAGTTAAAATTAGTTGATTCGAGTTAATTTATGTTTGATCACACCTTTAACCACCTTAAATACCAGCCATTTCAAGCCACTCCATTGCCGGATCGCACATGGCCCAGTCAATCCCTGACCAAGGCACCTATGTGGTGCAGTGTGGATTTACGTGATGGTAATCAGGCTTTGGTTAACCCCATGAACGGACAACAAAAACTACGCATGTTCGAATTGCTGGTAAAGCTTGGGTTTAAACAAATAGAGGTGGGTTTTCCATCGGCGTCGGCTCCAGATTTTGATTTTGTGCGGATGTTGATCGAGCAAAACAGGGTGCCAGATGATGTGACACTGCAGGTGCTTACCCCAGCTCGAGAAGAATTGATTAAAAAAACCTATGAGGCCTTAGATGGGGTCAAACAAGCCATAGTGCACGTTTATAATTCCACCTCTAAGGTACAACGTGAACAGGTATTTGGCTTGCCAGAAGAGGGTATTAAAGCCATTGCAGTTCAAGGTGCCAAATGGGTGCAGCAGTACGCTAATAACTACCCACAGACTCAATGGGGTTTTGAGTATTCACCAGAAAGCTTTACCGGTACTGAAATGGACTATGCAGTGGAAGTGTGTGATGCCGTGATTGAGCAATGGTTACCGAGCAGTGGCCGCGAACTGATTATTAATTTGCCTTCTACTGTAGAGCTTTCCACGCCTAACTTATTTGCAGATCAGGTGGAGTACTTCTGCCGTCATTTGCAACATCGCCACCACGTAACCATTAGCCTTCATACCCACAATGACCGAGGGTGCGCTGTTGCTGCAGCCGAGTTAGGACTGTTGGCGGGTGCAGATCGCGTTGAAGGCACGCTTATGGGTAATGGTGAGCGTACAGGCAATATGGACGTGATTACCATGGCCATGAACTTCTATTCACAGGGCATCGATCCAACCTTGGATTTAAGCAACGTATTAGAAATTATTGACGTGGTTGAGAGCTGTACAGAAATTGCTGTATCTCCACGCCATCCTTGGGCTGGAGAGCTGGTTTACACCGCGTTTTCTGGCAGTCATCAGGACGCTATCCGTAAGTCAGTAGCGTTTCACAAACAACACAAAAAATCGCATTGGGATGTGGCTTATTTACCCATAGACCCGCGAGATATTGGCCGTGAGTATGAAGCGGTAGTACGAATTAATAGTCAAAGTGGTAAGGGTGGTGTGGCTTTGGTGCTAGAGCGAGATTACGGCATTGAGTTGCCTAAATGGATGCATCCTGCCGTAAGCGGTGTAGTACAAAAAGCCACGGAAGCGTCTGGATCAGAAGTATCTTCTGAACATATACACGCCTTGTACCAAACACATTTTGTAGAGGTGGCTGCACCATGGCAGTTACATGATTATGGCATACAGGCCTATGGGCAAGAAATTCGAGCAAGCTTCAAGGTAGGGAAAACGTTATTATCTGGGCAAGGTGCAGGTGCCTTAGAGGCATTGAGTGATGCATTAAGTGTGCATTATGGTTGTGGCTTAGAGGTGACGCAGTTTGATCAGCATGCATTATCTAGCGGAACCGATGCCCAAGCATTGGCGTGTATGGAGGTGCGGGTAAGTGGCATAGTGATGCAGGGTGTTGCACAGGCAGAAGATACCACTGCGGCAGCGCTACAGGCGATGTTAACCGCCTTTAGCCGCAGTCAGATGGAAGCCGTTAAAAAGGCGGGCTAAATATTACTGGCTGAGTAATGACCTGCGCTTTAGTAGGTCAGGAGGCGGGTTTATTTTTTGTATTTTTTATCTTTCTTAGCTTTGGCTTTTTCGGCCTTGGCTTTGTCTGATTTAGACACCTTTGGTTTTTTCGCTTTCACCTTTTTCAATACCGCAGGCTCTTCCTTTTTGGGTGAGAATCCTGGGAATATTTCACGGGGAATGCTGTTGCCAATATAACGTTCAATACGGCCTAGGTTAGGCCAGTCCATTGCATCCACGATAGACCAAACACTACCGTCGTTACCATCACGGCCAGTTCGGCCTGCACGATGAACATAGCTGTCTGCTTTTTCTGGCATATGTACGTTAATAACGTGGGTTAGGCCGGGTAGGTCAACACCACGAGCCATAACGTCGGTAGCGACCATTACTTTGGTGCGGCCACGACGCATGTCTTTAATTTGTTGGTTACGGTCACTTTGGCGCAGATCGCCGTGTAATCCTGTGCATTGAATACCCAGCGTACGAATCACCTTAAGCCAAGTGTCTACTTGCTTGCGACTATTCACAAACACAATGGCTTGCTTCACTTCATGTAGGCGTAATAGGGCTTTAAGCAGGTGTTCTTTGTGTTGCTCGTTATCTGCTTGGTATACCGCTTGGGTGATTTTTTTAGCCACGTGGCGGGGGGCTTCTACAGCAACCTGCACGACATTCTCTGAAAGAAGGTCGTGGGCAAAGGCTTGCACCTTGTCACCTTCTAACGTAGCTGAGAACATTGACGTTTGACGTTCAATGGGCAGCATGTCTGAAATCTGGTGAATGGCTTGAATAAAGCCTAAATCTAACATGCGGTCTGCTTCGTCTATCACAAAAACAGTGACTAGGGATAAATCGAGCGCCATGTGCTCTTCAATTTCTAACAAGCGGCCAGGGGTGGCCACAAGCACGTCGATGGTTTCGGCCACCATGGCTTTTTGCATTCCAAAAGGTACGCCGCCGACTATTAGGCAGCTCCTTAAATGGTTATGGGCAATGAGTTGCTCAATTTGATCATAGGTTTGGCGAGCAAGCTCGCGGGTGGGGCTAAGAATAAGTACTTTTGGCGTGCCGGCTTCTTGCCTTGGTGTATCTAAAATATGTTGCAATGCAGGCAGCACAAAAGCGAGGGTTTTACCCGTGCCAGTAGGCGCCGAGGCCAGCACATTGGAGCCTTCCAAAAGCGGAGGAATGGCTTGTTGTTGAATGGCTGTGGGCTGGGTAAACTCATGTTCCGCAAGGGCGAGCAGTAGTTCTTGATCCAGCAGTAAATCGACAAAAGACACGGTGGCATAACTCTATAAATATTTGAGGCCGTAGGATACCGTATTTTGCCAACAATAGATTCAGATAATTACGTAGCTAATTGCTTATGAGCCAACTCTTGCTTGAATTTTAGGCCAGATGCGTGAGCTGTTTTTGATTTTGGTTTTATAAATTTTGTTCAATTTATGCTGCTTATTTATGTTAAGTTGTATTGACAAGTTTATGGGAAAGATTTAATCTTTATTCAGGAAATAGCTGTACATAAAACGCCCTACCGCACAGACTTCTTTTAACTTAGTTCTTTGAGATCGGATATGCTCAACCCCCATTCGCCAATACCTTTGTATGTACAGCTAGCAGCGCAGCTGCGTGTGTCTATTCAGCAAGGTGATCTGGCTTTGGGGCAGCGCATAGCTTCAGAGAACTCTATGGCAGCAGTGAATGGTATTGGTCGTCCAACCGTTAGACAAGCCACCGAGCAATTGGTGCAAGAAGGCTTGCTGCAGCGGCGTAAAGGCTCGGGCACTTATGTTGCTGAGTGCCCGGTGGCTATCGACCTATTCTCTATGTCGGGTACTCAAGAGGCTCTTCGGGCAGCCAGTACAAATGTGGTTGTGACAATGGTAGAGCCTGCTACTTTGCTGCCGCCAAATGAGGAACGGCCAGCGTTATTTGCAGATAGGGCGTGTTATCGCTTGGCGCGACTAAGTCAGATTGGCTCACAACCGGCCATTTATGAAGTGATGCACTTAGATGCCTTAGTGTTTTCACACTTGGAAGCTCACAATTTCCACTCACTTTCTAAGCTGGTACGTGAAGTGTATTTTCTTGAACCCACCAGTGTGGAACAACAATTTACGATTCATATGGCTAATGCGCAGCTTGCCTCACTGCTTAAAACAGAGGTACAAACACCAGTATTAAAGCTTGCACGTTCATTGCACTTTGAGCAGCAGCAACACGCCATTTGCAGCGATATATATTGCTGCACTGACCGATTCGAATTCACTCAAACGCTCTATGGGAGCAAACTATGAAACACAGCGGTTACCACAACCAATTTGGTGGTGCTTTTATCCCAGAAATTTTGGTGCCAACCTTCAATCAACTTGAAGAGGCCTATCTGGAAGCCAAAGCTGACCCCAGTTTCTGGGAAGAGTATGTCACGCTTATGTCTACCTACTCGTGTCGGGCAACACCGATCACCGAGGCCACTAATCTAACTGCGCATTTTGGCGGTGCGAAAATCTATATAAAACGCGAAGATTTAAACCACACCGGTGCCCACAAGGCAAACAATGTAATAGGGCAGGGGCTGCTCGCTAAACGCATGGGTAAAACCCGTATTATTGCGGAAACTGGCGCAGGTCAACACGGGGTAGCCACCGCCACCATGGCGGCTAAGTTTGGCTTTGATTGCACTATTTATATGGGGGCAACGGATGTAGCTAGGCAACGTCCTAATGTGTTTTGGATGGAGCAATTGGGTGCCGAAGTAATCGCAGTGGAGCACGGAAGTGCTACGCTAAAAGATGCCATCAATGAAGCTTTTCGCGATTGGGTTTCCAATATGGACACCACACACTATGCGTTGGGCACTGCTTGTGGGCCATATCCCTTCCCAGATATGGTGAGCTGGTTGCAGTCGATTATCGGTAAAGAGGCTCGCGCGCAGATGTTGGAGCGCACTGGACGGCTGCCAGATCGGGCCTATGCTTGTGTTGGCGGTGGATCGAATGCGATGGGGCTTTTTAGCGGATTTCTGGACGATAAGGACGTAGAGCTGATTGGTGTGGAGGCGGGCGGGCGCGGCAAGCGCAATGGCCAACACGCGGCTAGGCTAGCCTATGACGATGCAACGGTGGGGGTTGCACAGGGATACAAAACTTATTTTCTACAAAACAGCGACGGGCAAATGCAGGAGACTCATAGTGTTTCCGCAGGGTTGGACTATGTTGGCGTATCGCCGATTCTGGCTGATTTACATGAGCAAAAACGCGTGCGTTTTGAAGCAGCAGCAGATTCTGAAGTGGTTGCCGCTATGCAATTGACGATTAGAAAAGAAGGGCTGATCCCAGCGCTTGAATCTTCCCACGCTTTTGCTCAGGCCTTCAAAGAGGCCCCCACTATGGGCAAAGACGAAATTATTTTGATCAATCAATCCGGCAGGGGCGACAAAGATATATTCACTGTTGCGGATGCCGTAGACGACTCCAAGTGGCGTGAATTTATTATTAGCAAAGCCAAGGAGTATCAAAATGCTTAAAGCATATATTGAACAACGCCGCCGTGAAAAAGAGTTACTGTTGATGACTCATATCGTATTGGGCTACCCCAACTTCGACGATTCCTTACGTGCTGTTGAGCAAATGGTGAATGCTGGGGTAGACCTAATGGAATTGCAAATTCCCTTCTCAGAACCTATGGCTGACGGCCCAGTTATTATCAAGGCGAACGCCTTAGCTCTTGAAGCAGGTGCGACCGTAGATGGTTGTCTACGCTTAGCCGAGAAGGTAACCAAAGAATTCGATATTCCGTTTTTGTTTATGACTTATTACAATATTGTATTTAATCAAGGCGTTAGCGATTTCGTAGAAACGATGAAAAGCATTGGTATTCAGGGAGCGATTATTCCTGATTTGCCGCCGGAAGAGGGCGAACAGTATCTCTCAGCAATGAAACAAAACAGCCTAGCGCCGGTGCATATATTTACCCCCAACAGCAGCGACGAGCGAATGCGCCAGCTCAGTAACTGCAGTGATGGATTTATCTACGCTGTTGCCCGCAAAGGCGTCACCGGCAAGGCAACAGCTTTTTCCAGCGACTTAGATGGTTATTTAGAGCGATGCCGCAAAGCGACTGACCTTCCATTGGCTGTTGGTTTTGGCGTGTCCTCAAAGGATGATGTGGATTTCATCCGTGGTAAGGCCGACATTGCTGTCATTGGCTCACAGTCGATCCGCGTCATGGAACAACAAGGGGTGAATGCCCTTGGGAGCTTTATTTCTGGGTTAAATGTAAGCTAATATTTCGAGGAAGCGGCGAAACATAAACTTGGATCTTGTTTGGGTATTATCAATGTATTTCTGCGTATTTTCAGAATACTCGGACCTAAGGTGTGAGTAGAGCAAGCCCAAGGGATTGGGCGAAAGGTGCCCAGTACAATTCCTGTGTCGTTTTGAGGTATGCGGCAATCTCCAGCACTGGGATACTGGCTCGGTAAAAGATGGTATCCTATGGCGCGTTAAAAGTGTGTTTTTATTGAAAAAATGCATTCATAGAACCTTGAACTTAAGTCAAACACAGAGAACAACATGTCTGCTGATTCTAACCAAGACAATGTGGTGCGTTTGCACCCAGGCGCTGGTCGCAATAAATCCCGCATCCACCTTCGTGGACGCCAAGTTAACCTAGATACGTTAGCCCAATTACGTGAGCTTATTGGTGATCAACCAATTAAGCGTGACATGCTTATCGAGTACTTGCACTTAATTCAAGATAACTTCGGTTACCTGTCTGCTGCAAACCTTGCCGCCTTAGCTCACGAGATGAATATCCCAATGGCTGAAGTGTATGAATGTGCTTCTTTCTATGCGCATT
>Ga0308025_1001535_pt1 | contig 10927 bp, 7 predicted proteins | sample Neamet422_FD_201298 | JGI IMG/M metagenome (GOLD analysis project Ga0308025, IMG submission 201298) | Marine microbial communities from water near the shore, Antarctic Ocean - #422 | ecosystem: Environmental > Aquatic > Marine > Unclassified | place: Southern Ocean | collected 2014-10-03
ACTTATTTAACTAAACAGGATCAACATCTAAAATGAAACGCACTGCTTTATAATCAGAATGATTTTGCATTTTTTCTATAATCGTATGTAAGATACTTTTAGCTTCAGAAATTGAAGCTTCATGCTCAATTTTTAACAATACATTCTTGTGGTAATAATTCCGTATCCTAGAAATAGCAGGATATTCAGGCCCCAGAACTCTAGTGCCAAAACTCTTACGCATTAGACCCACTAAAGCAGTTGCTGTATCATCCAATTTTCTTTGGTTTTTATGTTTTAAAGTAATTCCAATTAAACGGTTGTAAGGCGGATAAGAAAACAGCTTTCTTTCCTGAACTTGCTGACGAATAAAACTAGTATAATCATTTGCTTTTAGCAGCCCAAACATTTCATGTTCTTCATCATAGGTTTGCACTAATACCTGACCTTGCTTACCTTTTCTACCTGCCCTACCTGAAACTTGCATCATAAGCTGAAAAGCCCTTTCGTAAGCTCTGAAATCAGGGAAATGTAACATGCTATCTGCATTCAAGATACCCACCAAAGCAACATTATCAAAATCCAAACCCTTAGTCACCATTTGTGTTCCTACTAATATATCAATTCTACCCTGTTCAAAGTCAGTAATTATCTGCTGATGTGCATTTTTTCCCCTTGTGGTATCATAATCCATACGCTTAGTTACATAAGTGGGTAGTAATTCTTTTAAACTTTCTTCAATCTGCTCAGTACCAAAACCCTTATCACTAAAATCCTTAGCGGTGCAACTAGGGCAAAACTCTGGAACTTGCTCAGTATATCCGCAATAATGACATTTTAACTGATTGTTCCATTTATGATAAGTCAGGCTCACATCACAAGCGTTACAATTAGGTGTATAAGCACAAGTACCACAACTAAGTACTGGTGAATACCCTCTCCTATTTTGAAATAAAATTACTTGCTTTCCTGCTTCTAAAGTTTCAGTAATAGCATTTAGCATTTTGGGTGCAAACTGCTGGGTCATCTGTTTTTTAAGATGAGCTTTGCGTATGTCTATCGTTTGGATTTTTGGCAATGCAATACCAGCAAAACGAGTATGCATTTCCACTAAAGCATATTTTCCTGTTTTGGCATTATAATAGCTCTCAACACAAGGTGTGGCTGAACCCAATAACACTTTTGCTTTATGCAAGTGAGCCAAATAAATAGCGGCATCCCTAGCATGATATCTCGGTGCAGGTTGGTGTTGTTTAAAAGAGGAATCATGTTCCTCATCCACAATTATAAGTCCTAAATTATTAAAAGGTAAAAACAAAGCTGACCTAGCTCCCAACATAATTGGGTATTGCATTTTTTTCTTATCCTGTTCCTGTACTGCTTTCCAAACCTCAACCCGCTCTCCATTGTTCAAATGAGAATGAGTAATCCCCACTTTATTCCCGAAATGTTTCTGCAAACGCTTAATAATTTGGGTAGTCAAAGCAATTTCAGGTAACAAATACAACACCTGCTTCCCTTGTTTCAATTGCTGTTCAATTAACTTTATATATAATTCTGTTTTTCCTGATGAAGTAACACCATGCAAAAGGCATACTTCCTTTTCATTAAAAGCTAACTCTATCTCCTCTAATGCTTTTTGCTGAAAGTCCGCCAATTGTTTATCTTCAATTAACTCTTGGCTCGATTTTAACAAACGACTTATCCCTTCTTGTTCAATTATAAAGATTTCTTTTTTCACTAAAGCATTAAAAATAGCTCTACTCAACCCTACTTGTTTTAACAAGTCAGAAACTATCCATTTTTTAGTAGGATTTTCAGTACTTAATTTCTGATAAGTTTCAACAAATTCCAACTGCTTAGCACTTAACTTTATATTTTCTAATAATTCATCACTCGCTATAAAGCGAACTATTTTAACTACTTTTTCTTTGTACTTATCGTGCAAATCCTCTTTTATCTGCACCACTTCCTTACGGATAAGTTCGTTAATAAAGGAGAACACATTTTTAATCGGAATCAGTTTAGCTATTTCAGCTATGTTTAACTCTTCTTGATGGCTAAGTGCATTCAACAGTAAATTCTCTTCTGGTTTCAAGTACTCAATATCCCCATCAAAATCAGGATGCACTATCACCTTGGATTCACTAGCCAACTTTAAGGAAGAAGGTAAGGCTGCATGCATTACATCCCCTAAGTTACACATGTAATAGGAAGCTATCCAATCCCAAAATTTAAGCTGAATACTATTTACAACAGGAGGTTCATCCAAAACAGCCAAAAGAGGCTTTGCTTCATATTCACTTGGTTTTATATCATGTACCTTTTTAATAATAGCAGCATACAATTTTCGCACCCCAAACTGAACCACTACCCTTTGCCCTACCAATAAGTCCTCTTGATCAGTACTATAAGTAAATGTACCTTTAAGGGGTAAAGGCAAAATAACATCAATGTATTTTAAGGGACTAAACATGAAAAGCAAAGATGAATATTTAGTTTTAAAAATAACAATACTCGCACATGGAAATTACCAACAATATTTGAATGCATAAGATTAGGATATATTGAAGAGTGGAAATCATTTAAAAGGCTAATAAAATTCCTAAATTTGCGAATAATATTAATAATCATAATAATCATAATAATGAAAAAGATACTTCTACTTATTTCAGCAATAGCTTTCCTGTTTACATCTTGTGATAAAGATAAAGCAAAAGCAACAGGCATAACTATCAATTTTACTCATACAGTTAGCGGTGCAGAATTAATGACTAATAGTATGACTTACATTAATGAAGCTGGAGAAAATTATGATGTTCAGACTCTAAAATATCTTATATCTGACATAACTTTGCATACTGAAAATGGTAGCAGTTTATTATTAGATGAGGTTCATTTTATTGACATCTCTGATGAATCAACTTTTAGCTTTACCTATAATGATGTTTCTAATAATGATTATACATTAATCTCATTTGATATGGGGCTCGATACTGCTAAAAATGTTTCTAACAAATATGTAAATGAGGATTTTCATACAACAATGTATTGGCCAGAACCAAATGGAGGAGGATATCATTACATGAAACTTGAAGGAGCTTATAATAATGATTCAACATTTTATAACACTCATACAGGTGGTACAATGGGTGGTGATTATTCATTTAATCATGTAGAGAATATTTCTTTAACAGTAGATGATGATTTAGGGAATGTATCTGCAAATATAAATATGGAATTAAACAATTGGTATAACTCACCAAACCAGATAGAATTTTCTAGTTACGGGATGGGAATAATGATGAATATGATGATGCAAATGGATATTCAAATGAATGGAGCAACAGATGTTTTCTCTGTCACTATAGATAAATAAGAAATATGAAAAAATTGCTGTATCTAGTATTAGGTACTATTTTACTTATTTCTTGCAAAAAAGATTTAGCTCCTATTAGTATTAGTGGATGTACAGATAATGTTGCCATAAATTATAATTCAAATGCGGTAACTGAAGATGGGAGTTGCATCTATTTTAGTTCTACCCCATTTACTATTGAAACTCCATACGGATTTCCTGACATGCAAATTCCATCTGACAATCCCATGACAGTTGAGGGTATTGCTTTAGGGGAGAAATTGTTTCATGACAAAATATTAAGTGGTGATGGAATGCAGGCTTGTGCAAGTTGTCATTTACAATCAGCTGGATTTAGCGATACAAATCAATTTAGCACAGGAATTGATGGATTAATTGGGGATAGAAATGCATCAGTTATTATTAATGCAGGCTGGAATACTTCAAATTTTTGGGACGGAAGAAGTTCAACATTAGAAGATCAAGCATTTGAGCCAATCACAAATCCTCTTGAAATGAATAATACTTGGACGAATGTAGAACTAGCGCTAAATTCCCATGGTGATTATCCTTTTCTATTTAAGCAGGCTTTTAATATTAATTATATTGATTCAAATCATGTTGTAAAAGCAATTGCTCAATTTGAAAGAACACTTATATCTACAAATAGTAAACTTGATAGATATCTAAACAATGAAGAACAACTTACTATTTCAGAATTAAATGGCTATGCTATATTTAACACAGAAAAAGGAGATTGCTTTCATTGTCATAGCACGAATATGTTTATGGATAATCTGTTTCATAATAACGGATTGGACAATGAGCCTTTTACTGACCTTGGACGAGCAAAAGTTACATCAAACGCTTCAGATAATGGAAAGTTTAAAACACCTACTCTAAGAAATATTGAGGTGTCCGCACCCTATATGCATGACGGAAGGTTTGCTACTTTAGAAGAAGTTGTTGAACATTATGATTCTGGAGGAAAATATTCAACAACTGTTGATCCATTAATGAAAAAATTAGGTGTTGGTTTGCAATTGTCAAACCAAGAAAAAATGGATTTAGTTTCCTATTTAAAAACCCTAACTGACAATGAATTTATTGGTAGTGATTAATCAATGATTTTTCAGTAAATTTGCAATCCTAAATCTTAATTTTGAAACAACTATTTTTTTTATTTCTTTTCACAAGTACAATTCTTTTCGCACAAGAAAAGAATTGCGGAAGTAATTTGCGTCTCAACAAATACTATAAGACAAACCCTGAAGCAAAAAAAAGTCGTTTAAAATTAGAAAATCAAACTACAAAATTCCAAATTCAAAAAGGAATAAATACTACTATACCAGTTGTAGTACATATAGTTTATAAAAACGGAAACGAAAATATTTCAAATGCTCAAATTCAAAGTCAGCTAGATGTACTTAATGAGGATTTTACGCGAACCAATGCTGATGCCTTTAATACACCTGCTGATTTTCTACCAATAGTATCTAACACTCAAGTTAACTTTTGTTTAGCTCAACAATCTCCTAACGGGAATCCAACTAATGGCATTATAAGAAAGCAAACTACGACTAATTTCTTTCCACTTTTCGGAGATGCAATTTATTATGACTCACTAGGAGGAAGTACTGCTTGGAACACTCAAAAATACTTAAACATTTGGGTAGCCGAAATAGAAAGCGGAATACTTGGTTGGGCACAATTTCCTGCAGCAGGTGACACCAATACTGATGGAGTAGTTATTGATTTTGAGCATTTCGGAACAACAGGAACTGCAATATATCCATATGATTTAGGGCGTACAGCCACCCATGAAGTTGGACATTGGTTTAACCTATATCATATTTGGGGAGACAATAGTTGTGGTAACGATTATGTAAACGATACTCCAATACAAGAACAAGGAAACTTTGGTTGTAAAATACACCCTTATATAAGCTGTAGTAACACAGGCGATATGTTTATGAACTTTATGGACTACACCAATGATGCCTGCATGAATTCATTTACTGAGGGACAAAAGGATAGAATTTGGTCAAGCATAAGTAATTGGAGAACTGGCTTACTTACCTCTAATGGTTGTGTTCCTACAACTATTCCCAACAGTGATGCAGGAATTATTTCCATTATTGAACCAAATAATCAGAACACAAATTGCGCAAGTCCTATTTACCCAAAAGTAGTTCTTAAAAATTATGGACTAACTAACTTGAATTCTGTTACTATTAAATACAACATCAACAATAACAACAACATCTATTATAGCTGGAACGGAGACCTTCAAACTAATGAACAAGACACTATTTTGCTTTCAGCATTAAGTAGTACAGGTACTTCTCACTTATTAAATGTTAGCACCCAATACCCTAACAATTCTGCAGATATAAATCCAAGTAATGATAAGGAAACATTAATTTTTTCCTCTATCAATGGCGAACAAGTTCAGCTTAATTTTATGACTGATAATTACGCATTAGAAACTTCTTGGGTATTGCTTGATGATAATAATAACATTATAGATAGTGGAGATAGTTTAACAAACAATACACTTTATCAAAGTAACTATTGCTTAGCTTACGAGTGTTATAAATTTGTAATTAATGATAGTCAGGGAGATGGATTTTGTTGCAATTTTGGAAATGGAAGTTTTACAATCTCATCTAGTATTGGAAATAATCAATACGCACAAAACGCACCATTTACTTTTACTGATACATCCTATTTTTGCCTTGGTAATACAACAATAGCTGAAAAGAATGATAACTTTAAATTACACCCAAATCCAACTAACGGAAACTTATGGATAAATGATAATTTAGCAATCAACAATACTCCTATATTCGCGCGCATTTTAAATAACCTAGGTCAAACTGTTTTATCTACTAGAATAGTAAACAACAAAATAGATTTAAGTCGTTTAAACAATGGTGTTTACCAAATATTAATTGAAACAGATAAAAAACAATATAATCAAAAAATAATAATTAACAAATGAAAAAAATAATAATTCTCTCTTTCTCTGTACTCCTAAACTTACAGATTACTGCTCAAGAAAACTTAAAAAAATGTATATCTACTTCATTAGTCGAAAAGGAACTTATTAGCAACCCTGATTATGCAAAAGGAAGAGCAAATGTAATTGCAGAAAATAAAATATGGATACAAAATAATTCACAAGAAAAAAATACAATTAATATTCCTGTAGTTGTTCACATTGTTCATAGATCAAGTTACACACAAATAGGGCAAGGAAATAATATCTCTAATGCACAGATTGAAGATGCATTAAGAGTATTAAATGAAGATTACAGTAAAACTAATCCTGAATATCCAAATCCACCAAGAAATACATTCTTAAATTATTGGGGAAATCCTGATATGAAATTTTGCCTAGCAACTACTGATCCTGATGGGAACCCTACAAATGGAATTACAAGGACTTCAACTACAAAATTATCTTTTGATGCTGATACTGAAAGTAATGACATGAAGAAAGCTTCAACACTAGGGAAAGATGCTTGGCCTCCTTCAAACTACTTAAATATTTGGGTATGTAACCTGAGTAACGCTGGAGGAGGGGGAGTAACATTAGGATACGCCTACTTACCAGGACTACCAAATTGGAATGCTTGGAAAGATGGATTAGTAATTGACTATCAGTATTTCGGGACTATTGGAGTTGCTTCATCAAGTAGTGATGGAAGAACTGCAACGCATGAAATAGGACATTACTTAGGACTCAACCACACCTTTGCTGAAGCTTCTTGGAATGGTCAGGGTCCCTGCGATGGTCCGCAAGGAACCTTACAATGTTGTGATAATGATAATGGTAATGTTGACGACACTCCTGCTGCAAAAGACATTTACTTTGGAAATGTTATATCAAGCACTAACAACAATACATGTAATGATTTAAGCTACGCTAACGCATTTAATACTGATGTTCTAGATATGGATGAGAATTTTATGGCATATTCTAATACTTCATGGATGTTTACCAATGGTCAAATAGGCGTTATGAATGCTACATTAAATGGTTACCGTTCTTCTCTTAAAAACACAACTTTAAGTATGAATTGTAATGGGTCAGTTGGAACAGGATTGAATAATTATCAGTTAGAGAACCTAGATATTTACCCTAACCCAACACTTGGGAAATTAAATATTGCTTCAGCTGATAAAATCATCACTTTAAGTATTACAAATATTATTGGTAAAGAAATATTATTTATTAAAGATTTTTCAGCAAATACTATTGATTTATCATCTTATAAAAATGGAGTTTATTTTATCAATATTAATACTGATAAAGGAACACATATTGAAAAAATTATTCTTACTAAATAATGCTACAAACTAACCTGATTATTGAACAGTTGGATAGTGGTTTAAAACCAATTGTTACGAAAATAATTAATCAAGAAAGAATAACTGAACAAGAAGGAGTTAAGCTTTATAAAGAGGCTCCAATTTCTCTATTAGGCACACTAGCTAATGCTATTCGAGAAACAAAAAATGGAAACCATACTTACTTCAATAAAAACATTCATATTGAACCTACTAATATTTGTGTTTTTGATTGTAAGTTTTGTTCTTATTCAAGGTTATTGAGTAAAAAATCAGAAGCTTGGGAATACACCATTGATGAAATGGTTGAAATCCTACAAAAATATGAAGGGAAAGAAATTACTGAAGTTCACCTTGTAGGCGGGGTACACCCAAAAATGGGCTTGCATTATTTTATTGAACTTATCAAAAAGATAAAAGCATTACGCCCTGACATACATGTAAAAGCATTTACTGCTGTTGAGTTAGAATACATGTGCCGAAAAGCTAAAGTAAGCTACACTGAAGGATTATCAATGCTAAAAGAAGCAGGACAAGGGTCATTACCAGGTGGAGGTGCCGAAATTTTTGATGAAGAAGTAAGAAATATAATCTGTAAAGATAAATGTACGGCAGAGCAATGGTTAGCAATACATGAAGCTGCTCACAACTTAGGAATGCCTTCCAATGCAACAATCCTATATGGCCATATTGAAGAACCTAAACATATTGTTGACCATATGAGTAGGTTAAGAAATTTGCAAGATAAAACGAATGGTTTCAATACTTTTATTCCTTTAAAATACCGTAATGGGAATAACCAAATGTCACACATAAAGGAAGTTAATGTTGTTGATGACGTGAGGCTATATGCTTTTGCAAGAATTTTTATGGACAATTTCGATCACTTAAAGGCGTATTGGCCAATGATTGGAAAAAGAACTACACAAAATTTATTGGCTTTTGGAGTAGATGATATTGATGGAACAATTGATGATACTACTAAAATTTACTCTATGGCAGGTGTTGAAGACCAAAACCCAACAATGAGTACTGAAGAAATTGTAGCTTTAATTAAAGCAGTAGGCCGCACCCCAATAGAAAGAGATACTGTTTACAATACGATTAAAGAGTATTAAATTTTAAAGCTGTTGATGATTAGCATATTTACGCCATTTTTCAATTAGCAGCTGCATATCCTCTGCTAAGTCAGAATCAAATAAAACATCTTCATTAGTTGTAGGATGTGCAAACCCTAAGGATTTTGCATGCAAGGCTTGTCTATCACAGATTTTAAAACAATTATGTACAAACTGCTTGTACTTTGTAAAGGTAGTTCCTTTTAAAATACGATCACCTCCATATTCTTCATCATTAAAAAGAGGATGTCCAATAAATTTAAAATGAGCTCTAATCTGATGTGTTCTACCCGTTTCTAGTTTACACTCAATTAAAGTTGTGTAACCAAAACGCTCAAGCACTTTATAGTGAGAAACAGCATGCTTTCCATATTCTCCATCAGGAAAGACATCCATTATTTTTCTGTTTTTTAAACTCCTACCAATATGACCAGTTATAGTTCCTTCCTCCTCCTTTACATCACCCCAAACCAATGCAATATACTTTCTATTCAAATCTCTATCCTCAAACTTTTTAGCCAAAGTAGTCATACTTCTTACAGTTTTAGCAATCACTAAAATTCCAGAAGTATTTTTATCAATCCTATGCACTAATCCGGGCCTATCCTCCTCTCCCATATTAGGCAAATTCTGGAAATGAAAAGCTAAAGCATTTACAAGAGTTCCATCATAGTTTCCAAATCCTGGATGAACAACCATACCAGCTTCCTTATTGACAATTAACAAATCATCATCCTCATACATAATGTTGATTGGAATATCTTGTGGTAATAATTCATTTTTTTCCTGAGGAAAATCATAAACGACCGTCACCACATCATTTCCTTTTACTTTATAGTTGGACTTCACCACCACGTCATTAACCCTAACATTACCAGCTTTTACAGCTTGTTGGATCTTTGATCGAGTTGAAAACTCAACAAAATTTTGTAAATATCTATCTACTCTTAAAGGGTTTTGTCCTTTATCAGCAACAAACTTATAGTGTTCAAACTCTTTAGTTTCTCCCATTTTATTCTATTATAAATTTTTGAAAATTCCTACCTTTATTATTCCACACTTCTACAACATACATTCCAGATGATAAATCAGTAATATTTAGCTTACAATTAGTAGTAGAAACAAAACTCTGCTTCACTAATTTACCTTGCAGGTTATAAATTAAAATTATATTATTTATTGTACTCAAAAGAATATTTAATTCTTGCTTTGCAGGATTAGGATACAGCTTAAAATTACCCGTTTTCATCTCATCTTGTGCTAAGACAATCTCATCCATACTTACTATAGGGCGTATCATCCAAGCACCTGGATAAGACGAATTATTCCAACCTGAACCAATATTATAAAACATAAATTGATTTACTGATTTGTTCTTATCCAAACCAATATTTAATAAATCACCTGTAGTTTGCTCCCAACCAACATAAAAAGTTCCAATCATTTGAAAAATAGAATCCAAATAATAATAATGAAATTCACCATTTTCAGTATGATTAGGATACACTTCTTGCTGATGTAAAATTGAGCCTGGCTGCCCACCATTATTATCCCAAACTGTAAGGTAAAATGGAATATGATTTACTGAATCTAACATTTGAGGGAAATACATTTCAATAGCCCTTAAGGTATCAGGACGATTTAACTTAAATTGATACGCTAACTTAGCACCACTTGTATTAATTCCGTAGGCTGATTCAGCAACTCCATCATCATAGGCAAAACTTGAGTTAAAATGCTGAATATAACAAAGAGTATCGTTCCATTTATTATCATCAACACCTGTACTGATAATGTGTTGCATTTTAAAAGAAACACTATCAGGAAATAAAGAAGTGAAAACAGATGAGCTTACTGTAATTGGCGGATTTCTATATTCAAAATTTCCAATAGAATCATAATCAAAAATACTCGCGTTTCTGCTTATACCTAAAGTTGGGTAATGAGCAATTAATGTATTATTTTCATAAATATTGTATTGATAATCTACATTTATACCGGCACCATTATTTCTTAACAGAACAGCAGCCGTATCATTCATTTCATCTAACTCATTGTTCTTAAAATGTGTCCATGGCATTTGCTCATAGGTTTTTAAGAATGAAGTAGCAGCAGA
>Ga0308025_1001537_pt1 | contig 10923 bp, 8 predicted proteins | sample Neamet422_FD_201298 | JGI IMG/M metagenome (GOLD analysis project Ga0308025, IMG submission 201298) | Marine microbial communities from water near the shore, Antarctic Ocean - #422 | ecosystem: Environmental > Aquatic > Marine > Unclassified | place: Southern Ocean | collected 2014-10-03
GCCTTAAGGCTAGCTTGTAAAGCCTTGATTAATGCCTTAGTGGTTAAGCCATTAGCAGAGACTAGGCCTAGTACATGCTCTGTCAGTTCCACAATATCAAGGGTTTTTTCTACTGTACCAGTTCCAGCTTCACCGGAGCCTACATCGTCACCTTCACCACCTTCGGTGCTACCTTCGGCACTCTCTGTATTTTCTTTTACTGCCTTGCCCATTAATTTGCGTAGTACACCTACACTGTTAGTCGATAGATCATTATCTACTTTAAATGCTTGTATAGCATCCCATTTAGAATCTAACCACTGTGCATCATTACGATCTTGTCTAGACATAATGCTTAATTCAGTTGTAGCAAGGTGCTTGCCGTACAGGGTATTGGAATCAAAATCAGCCCTGATAGCATTCAATACTTCACCGATTGATCTAAGCACAAGTAAGCTTTTGCCAGCTTGTTTAACTAGCCCTTTGTAAGCCTTGGCAGCTCCAGCAATATCAATTGAAACAGCTGGCCCCTTAGTGGTACTAACTACCATGATAGGTGTAACCACGATAGGTGATTGAGCAACAACTGCAGGCTTAACAGATAGATTTAATTTAGTCATAATATATACTCTTTTATTTAGTTAGTTAACTTAACTTGATTAGCTAAGATGTGCCTATCTTAAAACAGCTAACATACACTTGCAACCACTATTGATCAATTAAGTGTAACTAATTTCTAAGTGTATGATTTACAAGTGTTAATTCGTTGACTGAATTCCGTCAATGGCAATGGCAATGCCTCACTTTTGATGGGGTATGGTATGTAACACCTATTGTGTAGCAGCTTATGTTTATTGTTTGAAGTGATAACATGGTTTTTGTTTACTGTTTGTGTAGGTCTTTTATGTCCTGTTATGTATTCCCCTATTGTCACTTTTAGCCACCACTGTATATCTAACCAGTACCCTAGCATCTAATATGTCTCACTGATTGTGTAACAGTTACCATATTAAGTCTATATAGGCCTATTGTGTCACCTATTGTGGTCTATATGGGGTGCTAATACCTTATATGTTTTGTTTTTGTGGCATAAAGAGTCTTGATCTTGATATAAAGGAGGCATGGGGGGCAGGGGCCACCGCCCTGTAGGGCGTTATTATGTATGTTGGCTGCGACAGATCAGGTATTTGAAGGTGTAAACCACTTTCACTAAAACACGGGCAGCTAAACAGAAGCACACGGGTACACTCGGTGTAACACACACGGTGCTACAGATATTATGTTACTTAATAAGCGACTATTACTTACCTATTTGCGACATTACTTCAATTAGTTGTTGACTTTTCCCCAGATTAGTGTATAACTGCACTATCGGTGCTACTTAAACCAACACTTAAGGTATTCAAATAAGGTGCCTTCCTCTAGTTGTTATCTTTCTTCCTATGCTCCTTAATATATAACACTCTAATTACTTTCCTTCTAGTATCTTATCTGCAAAGCACCTTAAGTGTAGTAGTGAGTAGGGTTCAAATCGCCAACACCTAAGGTGAACACTACAAACCCTAGATCGCCAACACTTACAATGTATTGTAACTTGAATATATTTCTTCTATTAGTAAAATAAAGCTTGACATTTAACTTAAAATGGATATAACTGTATAACATGAATAAACATGAACAACTCCAAGCAGACAAAACTAAAGATAATCTACTTGAAAAGATGTATAAGTTCCTTGCGGAGAACAAGCTACATAAAGCAGATCTTCCCCACTCAGAAACTTACTATGTTAGAGAAGCACTGTATGTACGTACAGGTAAGTGGTTCACATTTAAACAAGTACGTATGGCTATAAAGCTACATGAACAGAGATTTAACTCAACACAAGGTGTATAATGAGACAACTATCAGAACAACAGCAGCTATTCCTACAGGTACTCTTTGAAGAGGCTAATGGATCTATACTTGAAGCTAAGAAGCTAGCTGGTTATTCTTCTACTACTTCTACTACGTCTATTATCAAAGCATTGAAGGACGAGATAGCTGAACACACTCAGATGTACATTGCTCGTAACGCACCGCAGGCTGCTACAGCGATGGTGTCTGCCTTACGTGACCCTACTCAATTGGGTATCAAAGATAAGATGACTGCTGCTAAAGATATGATGGATAGGGCAGGCTTCGCTAAGACAGAGAAGGTGGAAGTTAAGACTACAGGTGGCGTAATGCTACTTCCCCCTAAGAATTCGGACTAACCTCCACACCAAATTAGTAGAGATACACAGCACTTCCGCCAATAAAATAATATAATATGAGTGGCTGACTGTATCTCTACTTCCCCTACATGTTTGAGAGAGTTCTACCTCATTCACCAAGTCCCCGCTCTGCTTCGGTATCGGGCATTTAAGACTACACAAAGGTCAGCCCAGTGTAGCAGAGGAATGGAAGCCTCTTTGTATATAAGGAAAGTTCGCATAATGGTATTGCACCTCCTTGCTAAGGAGACATCCGAAAGGGTATGAAGGTTCGAGTCCTTCACTTTCCGCCAATTTACAGGTAGGGCCATCCAATAGCTGGCGCTGGATGCTGGTTTGAACCCAGTTAGCTCTTCACAGGGCGTGAGAGTTCGACCCTCTCCTCTACCTCCAAACAGAAGAAGTGATTATGGAAGCAATAGAAGAAGGAGTTTTACCCAGTGCAGGTGAGTATGAACTACCCGATATAGATTTAGACTCATATGAATGGGTTCCTATACCACGCATAGGCAGGACAGTTCCTTTTGGATACCTACTATGTGAAGATGATAACGATATACTTGTACCAATCCCTGATGAACTAGACTTGTTAGAACAAGCAAAGAAACACTTGAAGTTGTACTCATACCGTGAAGTATCGGCATGGCTAACAACTCAATCGGGCCGCAGTATTTCACACATGGGTTTGAAGAAGAGAGCAGACAGTGACAGGAAGAACAAGACTAAAGCTAGAAGCGCAAATTACTGGGCCGAAAGGTACGCCAAAGCCAAAGCAATTGCGGAAAAGTACGAAGGCCACCGCAAAGGTGCAAGAAACTTTGCAGATAGACGCTTCACCTAGTGAAGTAGTAGTAACACCGCAGCTACAACCTGTTGAGATGGCAGAGCAGAACATTATCTTCTCTCCTAATGCAGGCCCACAGACAGACTTCCTAGCAGCAGGTGAGCGAGAGGTTCTATATGGTGGTTCTGCTGGTGGGGGTAAGTCATATGCAATGTTAGCAGACCCTCTACGATACATTACACACCCCCAGTTCTCTGGGTTACTACTAAGACATACAACAGAAGAACTACGTGAGTTAATCTGGAAGTCACAAGAGATGTACCCTAAGATTATTCCGGGGATTAAGTGGTCTGAACGTAAGATGACTTGGACTGCCCCATCAGGTGGCAGACTATGGTTCTCCTACTTAGACAAAGATGATGACGTACTTCGCTATCAGGGTTTATCTTTCTCTTGGGTTGGCTTTGACGAGTTAACTCAATGGGGTTCACCCTTTGCTTGGAACTATCTAAGGTCAAGACTACGTAGTACTGCAGTTGATCTTCCTATTTACATGAGAGCATCTACAAACCCCGGAGGCCGAGGCCATGCTTGGGTAAAGAAGATGTTTATTGATCCAGCACCTTATGGTAAATCATTTGATGCGACTGATTCAGAGACTGGGGAGAGAATGGCGTACCCTGCATCTCACAGTAAAGCAGGTGAAGCACTATTCAGACGAAAGTTTATACCAGCTAAGTTATCCGATAATCCTTATTTAAACGAGACAGGTGACTATGAAGCAAACCTACTATCCCTACCAGAACAGCAACGAAGACAATTGCTGGAAGGAGATTGGGACATTGCAGAAGGTGCTGCTTTTCCTGAGTTTAATAGAAATATACATGTGGTGGAACCGTTTGAAGTACCCAGTAACTGGACTAAGTTCAGAGCAGGAGACTACGGGTATGGGTCTTATTCAGCTATTGTATGGTGCGCTGTAGCTCCTAATGAACAGCTTATTGTATATAGAGAGCTATACGTATCCCAAGTATTAGCAGAAGATCTAGCTGATATGATTAGAGAAGCAGAGCAGGGTGATGGTCAGATACAGTATGGTGTATTAGACTCTTCTTGCTGGCATAAAAGAGGGGATACTGGCCCCAGTATAGCAGAGCGTATGGTACAAAAAGGGTGCCGCTGGAGGCCTTCGGATAGGTCTAGGGGTACTAGAGTATCAGGCAAGAATGAATTACATAGAAGGTTACAGGTGGATGGTTTCACTGAAGAGCCTCGTATGGTAATCTTTAATAACTGTAGTAACCTTATCTCTCAGTTCCCTATCATACCTCTTGATAAAAAGAACCCAGAAGATATAGATACTAACTATGCACATGATCACTTATATGATGCACTTAGGTACGGAGTAATGTCTCGCCCTAGGCATGGTGTATTTGACTACGACCCAGCAACAGCACGATCTAATAAAATGGCAGTTGCCGATTCCACCTTCGGGTACTAACTAAAACACTTTGTGAGTAACAAATGGCAGAACAACCAATATCAGAGATAAGCACCGAATCTGTTTCACTAGATGATGTTAAAGACTCCTCAGAAGAGAAGTTATATGTCAACCGTCTAGTAGAGACAGTAACTCAACGCTTTACTAAAGCAGAGACTTCTCGTAGACATTATGAGCAAACATGGTTACGTAGCTATCGTAACTATAGGGGGCTATATAGTCCTGATGTGCAATTCACAGAAGCTGAACAGTCTCGCGTATTTATTAAAGTAACTAAGACTAAAGTTTTAGCTGCTTATGGTCAGATAACAGATGTGCTGTTTAGTAGTGGTAGATTCCCACTATCAGTAGATCCTACTGTTCTACCTGAAGGCGTGGTAGGAGATGTACACTATGACCCAGCCAAAGAGGGTGAAAGTGATGCTGATAGTCCTTATGGCTTTGCCGGGGATGGTAAAGAACTACCTGCAGGAGCTACTGAGGCTTCCCTAAAGCTTGGAGTATTAGAAGATAAACTGGAAGGCAAGGATGTTAAAGAAGGTGTAGGTAGTTCGCCTACTTCTGTTAACTATAATCCTGCTATGCTTGCAGCTAAGCGCATGGAGAAAAAGATCCATGATCAGCTAGAAGAGTCCGAAGCTACCAAGCAGTTACGTTCTGCTGCATTTGAGTTGCCACTATTTGGTACAGGTATTATGAAAGGCCCAATGGCTGTGGATAAAGAGTATCCAGATTGGGATGAAGGGGGTAATTATATTCCCACTAATAAGACAGTACCTAAAGTATCTTATGTTTCTGTATGGGATTTCTACCCTGATCCAGATGCTGCAAGTATTAGTGAGTGCCAATATACTATCCAACGACATAAGTTAAATCGTTCTCAGCTACGTGAACTAAAGAAGCGTCCTTTCTTTCGTACTAACGTCATCGAAGATGTTATTACAAAAGGCGAGAATTATGCTAAGAAATATTGGGAAGATGACCTCAATGACTATCAAGCAGACACAGGTGTTGACCGCTTTGAAGTACTAGAGTACTGGGGCGTTATGGATATGGAAACACTCATAGACTATGAGATTGAAATTCCTAAAGAGCTAGAAAAAGCAGACGAGCTTCAAGTAAATATATGGGTTTGTAATTCCCGTGTGCTGCGTTCTGTTCTGAACCCATTTAAGCCTGTACGTATTCCTTATTACGCAGTACCCTATGAGCATAATCCATACTCACTATTTGGTATTGGTTTAGCTGAGAACATGGATGATACTCAGACATTAATGAATGGCTTTATGCGTATGGCTGTGGATAATGCTGTTCTTTCTGGTAACCTAATCTTTGAAGTAGACGAGACTAATTTAGTTCCCGGCCAAGATATGAAGTTATACCCCGGCAAAGTGTTTAGGCGACAGGGTGGTGCACCGGGACAAGCATTGTTTGGCACTAAGTACCCTAACGTATCAGGTGAGAACCTACAGTTATTCGATAAGGCACGACAGCTTGCAGATGAGTCTACAGGCTTACCCTCCTTTTCTCATGGACAGACAGGTGTAACGGGCGTAGGTCGTACTAGTTCTGGTATAAGTATGTTGATGAATGCTGCTGCTGGTGGTATAAAGACTGTTATCAAGAACATTGATGATTACTTGTTAGGGCCAATGGGCCGTAGCTTCTTTCAGTTTAACATGCAGTTTGATTTTGATAAGACCTTACGAGGTGACTTAGAAGTTAAAGCCCGTGGTACTGAATCCCTCATGGCTAATGAAGTACGTAGCCAACGCTTACTGCAGTTCTTACAAGTAGGTGCAAACCCTGCCTTAGCACCTTGGATGAAGTCACAGTACATCATCCGTGAGATTGCTAAGTCAATGGAGCTAGATCCTGATAAGGTAACTAACAACATTGAAGAAGCACAAGAGCAAGCAATGATTATGCAGAAGCAACAAGCTGAAGCACAAGCACAGGCTGGCCCAGCAGAGGGAGCACCTCAACCATCTGATCCTACGGGAGCAGGCAACGGAAACATTGGAATGGGTCAAGTGCCTACTCCGGGTGAACAAGGATTTAGTGGCAATGAACCTGCTCCTGCTGAAGCACCTATGTAATGATAAGCCCACTTGGGAAACCTTTACAGAGTATATGGATTATCTAATTGAACAGCAGCACCGAAAGATGGAGCAGACTACCGATACAAAGGAGTTGTTTCAGTCTCAGGGTGCAATTCAATCATTAAGATCATTAAAGTATTTACGAGAGAGAGTTAACAATGAAAAGTAAGAATGGCTATGAAGAAGGCGGTTTCTTAGATGACGGTGCAAGTGTAGATCCTGTATCAGGTAACGAGGTTCCTACGGGTTCCCTTGGAGCAGAAGTACGAGATGATATTCCTGCACAACTTAGTGAAGGTGAGTTTGTATTACCTGCTGACGTTGTACGTTTCATTGGCCTAGAAAAACTCATGAAGATGCGTAACACTGCCAAGGCAGGCTTGAGTGAGATGGAAGCAGAAGGTCAGATTGGAGGTTCCCCTGTAGCAGATAATGATATAGATGAAGCTGCAGAGATTGATGCTATGATTGAAGGCATGGACTCAGACGAGGATATGCAATTCTTTGCAGAAGGGGGTTCAGTACGTAAGCTGCCTACCTATAAGCAGTTCACAGGTCGAGAGTTTGGTAAGGCACAGTTAATAGAATATCGTGTTTACATTAATGCTTCTGGTGATAAGATTAATATCAAGTTCATTAATGATCAACCGTTAGAGCCTATTCCAGAAGGATACTCTCCCTTCGTAGAAGGTGAAGCTCCTCCAGAGGAAGAACCACCTGTAGATGGGGGTGGTGCTGGTACAAGTGGGGGTGACGGTGGTGGATCCACCATGCAGAAGAATGATCCTAATAACCCGTGGAAAGGTATTACTGCTTCGAGTGATTCAGATGCTATTAAGAAGCATCATCAGATACGTTCAGATAAAGTCACTCGTAACCGTAGGGATAATATTACTGGTCTAATAGATGCGGCAACTAAAAATGGAGAGGCTGAACTAGAGCATGATGATAAAAAATATCTTTCTAGTTTAATGACAGAAGATGGTATGGCATTATATGTTAAGCGATTTGAAAACCCTCAGGGAATTGACAAGTACCTTACAGAAGGTAAGACTGAAGCAGAGTTAATGCAACTTGCACAAACTACGGCAGATACTATTCGTGGTCAAAAGGGATTACCTGACCCCAGCTATACAGGTAAACCAACGGGTGAAACACCAGATATATTCGGAGAGATTAAAGAACTCCTATCTGGTAATATGGATATAGACTCTGTACTTAAAAAGGTAGCAGTATTGGGTGTAGGTTTAGCGTTGGGCGCACCTCCTTTACTTATGAAATTAGTAGCAAAACACTTTGATAAGCCTGTAGAAGAAGTAGAAAAGAAAGTTACAAAAATTATAGAAACCCAACCTGCTCCTGTAGTAGATCCTGTAGTAGATCCTGTAGTAGATCCTGTAGTAGCTCAAGGAGTACCTGATAGAGATCCAAAGTTGTTAGGTGAAATGGGTGTAAGCGAGGTTCCTATAGCTCCTGTAATAGCTCAAGAAGTACCTGATAGAGATCCCAAGTTGCTAGGTGAAATGGGTGGAAGCGAGTTGCTAGGTGAAATGGGTGCAAGCGAAGATGTTGTTGTACGAGATTTCCTAGGTAATGTAGTTGAGGGCGGTACAACGGATAGGCTTATTTCAGAAGTTGAGGGACAAATTCCTGATGTAGTATACAATAAAGAAGCGTATGAAGAAAGGCTACTTCAAGAAGATCAGGAATTCAGGGATATGATTTCGGGAATGGATTCTAATGAAATTAATAAATTAATAGCAGATGAAGACGTTGATAATAAAAAGAAAGATGCCTTAGCTCTTGCTATAGAAGAAGAGTATGAAGTTGAGCTAGGAAAAAGTGGTATCTTAGCTGACTTAGGAATTAGTGATGCAGAAAATACAGAGATTGACCAAGCACAGACTATTAAGAGACTTAGTTTAGAGTTAGGTTTATCCTATGATTATGTAAAAAGGGCTATACAGGATAGTAAGATAGGCAACAGTACTCAACTTAACACTGACTTTGAAGAAGTGGCAGCAGGAACGTCAGATAGATTGGCAAAGATTAATATTATGAAAGCCCAACAGCTAAGTGATAAGACAGCAGCTAAGAGTGCTGCAGATAAGATAGCAGCAGATAGGAGATCTTATTTATTATCGCAGGCTCAACAGGTAGATAAAGTAAATGCTGCTGCTAAAGCTGAAGCTGAAGCTACCCGACTTGCTGCTGCTGCTCAAGCAGAATCTGACCGACAGAATTCTATTATAGCCCAAGCAGAGGCCGACCAGCAGAATGCTATTATAGCTAAAGAAGAAGCTGACCGAAAAGCAGCTGTTAAAGCAGAGGCAGACCGACAGAATGCTATTATAGCCCAAGCAGAAGAAGAAGAAGCAGGACTAACTAGACAACAGAGAATAAGGGAAGAGGAGCTTTCAATAGAAGCTGAAACTCAACGGTTGCTAGACGAGAGCGCAGCATTGACAGCAAAGATAGCTAAAGCCACAGCAGATAAAAAAGCTAGATTGCAGGGGGACAGGACTCCTACTCCTACTCTTCCTAACACACCACCTCCGGAAACAGGTGGTGGAGGCCACCCTAGTGCTGGTAGTGGTGGAGGCAACAATGGTAGTGGTGGTTACACTCCACCATCAGGCCACCCTAGTGCTGGTAGTGGTGGAGGCAACAATGGTAGTGGTGGTTACACAGGGGGTTGGGGTAATTCCGGCTATAGCCAGAAGAAAGCTAAGGAGACAGGCAACGGGTATATTAATGCAGCTAAAGGTGGCTTAATTGGTAAGGCAGATAAACCTAAAGTCAAGAAGATGCGTTCTGACAATACCTCAGGACTCGCAGCTAAGAAGAAATCAAAACAGAAAGCACAAGCTAAAAAGGGAGCTTTGGCAGCAAAACGAACTTAATACCCTTTATTGGCTACCTAAGATCAGGGGTGTACAATCTCGTACACTTCCCCACTGTTAGCCCCAACAAGAGAGTAAAATTATGCAAGCAGTAAAGAACACACCAGAAGTAAAAGGTTTCATGCGAGTTAATACTAAGCAACAGCGTATGGATAATGACGAAGCAGAGCTAGCAGAATTAAAAGCAAAGCATGGAATGTCACCAGAAGAAAAAGCGGATGATGAAACTCCTGATACAGCGGAAGAGCGATCTTTCAAGAAGAGGTATGGGGATCTACGTAGGCATCAGCAAGAGCAGAAGAGTGACTTTGAAGAGCAGATTAAAGCTTTGAAAGGGGAACTTAAAGCTACATCAACAGGTGATATGGAATTGCCTAGCACTGAAGAAGAGATTGCAGCTTGGGCAGGTAAGTACCCTCAGGTAGCTAACATCATGCAGACAATGGCATTAAAGGCTGCAAAGGATCAAAACGAAACTTTATCTAGTCGTATGAAAGAGATTGATGATCTTCAATTAAGTGCAAACAAAGGGAAAGCAGAAGCTAAGCTACTACAGATCCATCCAGACTTTGAGCAGATTCGTGAAGAAGATGCATTCCATGATTGGGTAGATGAACAGCCTAAGTGGGTTCAAGATTCGTTGTATCATAATGAGTCTGACGCAACTAGTGCTGCCAGAGCTATAGACCTGTATAAGTTAGATGCAGGTATTAATAAAAAGAATAAAGGTAAGAAGGGTAATAATCGTAGTGCTGCACAAGACGTTAGTTCCCGTGGAGGTTCTACACCTACAGAAGGTTCAGGTGAACAGCAATATGTTGAGTCTGATGTAGCAGCTATGACCATTAGCGAGTATGAAGAACACCAAGATGCTATTGCCAAGGCAATGCGTAGTGGTAACTTTGTATATGACATATCCGGTAGTGCGCGTTAAGTTTAAATAAAGTTTAAATAAAGCTTGACATTTATATAAAAATCAGTATAACTGTATTTTAAACCTCTAGTGTAATTAGACCGATCCTCTGGTTACACTAGTACGTTACGGAAGAGTAGGCTCCACTCGGCTACCCTACACAGAGTAACACAATATGTTTTGCAAATTCGTGTATAACATATAAGCAATTACAATAGTAAATAGACAAACCTGATACACTACAGCCCAGATCTTACATTAAGTCGATCAACTTATAAAGACTGCACCTGTAGAATAACAGCCTCTATGATATTGTTATAGCTCCATTACAATTTATATAGGAGTATATATCATGGCTTTCGCAAAAGCGAGTGGTTATACCAACTTAAACTCAGGTAATTTCTCACCTGTAATTTATAGCAAACAAGTACAGATGGAATTTCGTAAGTCAGCAGTCTGCGAAGCGATCACTAACAGTGATTACTTTG
>Ga0308025_1001538_pt1 | contig 10909 bp, 9 predicted proteins | sample Neamet422_FD_201298 | JGI IMG/M metagenome (GOLD analysis project Ga0308025, IMG submission 201298) | Marine microbial communities from water near the shore, Antarctic Ocean - #422 | ecosystem: Environmental > Aquatic > Marine > Unclassified | place: Southern Ocean | collected 2014-10-03
AGGGCTGCAGCTTTTCGTTTGAACGGTTCAGGGAAATAACAAGCACTCAACTTCAGCTTTATTGAGTCTTATTATGACAATTAGTTGATTTAATTAATTTTGAGCCAAAGTGACTCTGGGGTAGCCCCATAAATAAGGGTTAGCAAGTGCTTACCTGCTAACCCTTCGCATATGGTGGGCCTGGTCAGATTTGAACTGACGACCAAAGGATTATGAGTCCTTTAATCATGTATATATTTAGGCTGTATTCCCGTAATAGGTAAGTATATAGGGGTTATATGTTATATAATAAAGGCATTCCTCTGTAGTCTAGGTGTAGTCTAGTGAATGAGTGGCAAAAAGACAAGCAATTATCTGGTCTCTATAAGCGCAAGCGAGTGGGTGTAGACGTGTGGACAGTTAAGGCTCGCCAGTTTGGGGCTAATAAGCTTCGTAGTGTGGTCATTGGTCGTTGTGATGTTATGTCTGCAAAGCTCGCGAGAAAGAAAGCTCAGTCAATCCTGATAATGCTTGGTGAAGGTAAGAATCCTAATGATGTTAAGAAGGCTAGCATTGCTAATGACATTGATGCTGAAGCTAACAGGAAGGCTAGGAGTCTTATGCTCCAAACTGCAGTTGAGCAATACAATCAGCTTAAGCCTTTCAAAGCTAATACTCTAAAGGATCAAGCGAGTGTGTTGAATAGGAACTTTTCTGACTGGATGAGATTACCTATTTCTGAAATAACTAGAGATATGGTTCTTCAGCGTTTTCAGGCCATTCAAAAGCGAGTGAGTGATAGAAGGCTGGAAGTGAATAAGCGGTGGGCGAGTGAAGGCAAGGAGCCTAAGGCATATGTGAATGATCATGGACGAGGAGAAGCTCAAAAAGCCTTTAGGTATTTGAGTGCTATTATTAATTCTTTCATGAATGATGTGGTGGGAGGGGAGCCTCTCTTAAGTCGTAACCCATGTATGATTCTAAAGGACAAGAAGCTGAGAAAAGTTCTTCAGCCCAAGGATCGATATTTAGATAGTCTAGAAGTGAGTCAGTTGGTTGGCCTACTTGGGATGGTACATAACCCTCAATATGAAGGGAAGGTCGGTCAGTCAGAAGCAGATTTTATTACCCTACTGTTAATGACTGGTTTTAGATCTGATGAAGCGAGGACAATACAGTGGGATCATGTTGATCATATCGGTAAGTCATTTGAGGTAAAAGATACGAAAAACCATACGTCTCATCGGTTGCCAATGACGAATGTGACACAGAGGCTTTTTGCCAGAGCATTATCCAGAAGAATAGGTGAGCATCCATTTGTGTTCCCATCTCCGCGTAAAGGTGTGAAAGCAGCTTCAATGTCTAGAGTATTTGAGCGCATTACCGAGGAGGTGGGCTTCAGCTTTTCTGCTCATGATTTACGCAGAACTGCTGCCACTACTGCATCAGACCTTGGGTTTGATATATCTAAAATTGGAGCACTGCTTAACCATAAAAAGCAAAATGTCACGATGGCTTATGTTCAATCCACGTTAGAAGCCAAGCGCGCTATTCTTCAAGCAATAGAGGATGCAATTTTGCACTTCGATGATCCATCTGACGTATTGGTTGAGGCCGATTCTCTACTTGGCTTTGATTCTGTGGAGCCTATTTGATAAGGACTGGCAAAAAGATGTGAGCAAGAGCTATGGTAGCCCATCACATACAATTGCTAAGCTATGCTTAAATCCTTACACACTTTGCCCAAATCAACGCCCGGCAGGGGGTAAGTACAATCCCCATTTCTCAAAACGCTAGTTTGTAGAAAATTATTTAGACTACTGTAATCCTCGCGGAGGGATACTTCTTATTATCAAGCAAGGGAAGCGAATATATGACTTTGTTAAGTATGACAGCCTAATTATTTATAAGTAATTTTTCAGCTTGCTTGACGTATTAAGCCACTGATCCCCAGTCCACGAGCAACTACCTGTTTTGTCATACTGGGAAACCATGTTTCTGTTAAGTTCAGTGAAGTAGCCGGTTAATATAAAGGCTTTAGCGAACTTAGTATCTTCCAAATCGAGATTACTTGCAGGCACTGTTACAGAAAATTTTAAGGGTATATCAAAAAAATGTATTCCAAATGTCGTTGTAGCCGTCAGATAATTTACAGCAAATCCTGAATACGCACTTTCAAACCCAAGTAGCGGAAACTGACGTCCGTCTGCAGCCACTTGATCAGATGTGCCATATTCCAAAATCACTAGTGGATGCCCACATAAGCCTGCCTTTGTTAAAGTATCCTTGTGCAGTACCATTCGACCAGACTCCCGCCAAATGCACGGACAGTTTTGATTATTGGGTTTACTGGCCTGCATTCAAGAGAATCCGTAACTTTCGTTGCTTGCTCCAACTCAAAAAGTCAGTAAATTCTTCATAAAATGTTTCGACACTCCGTCCAAAATTAGCTTTGAATGAATCCTTCCAGCCTGTATTGGGTCGGCCATTACTTCGGGCGTCTCTTTCCATCTCCGCTAAGTCTTTATAAAACGAGTGAAAGACCCCGTTATTACTTTGGTTTAAATGGGCTAGCAGTGCATGTGCCCAAGCTCCTCCTTGATAATGCATGTTGGTATCTACTTTTGCCCTGATCTTGTCAATGCTTTGACGAGTCTCATGGTCTTTTAGGGACAGAGTAACGCCACGTCTTAATGCAGGTTTAATCTGCTCGTCAAAGAGTTCATCTAGTATCTGACTCATGTAAACACGATGATCCCGATAACCGTAATATCCCACCATATTTATTGCAAAGTATGTGGCTCCACCCTCTATGATCCACTGAGGAACGAAAATATCTTCACCATCTGGTATCCCAATACGCTGCTCATCTTCAAACGATTTAAGCAATAAAAATTGATGCACATGGAAGTATTCGTGCATGGCGATGGTCACAGGGCCAGAATCAGACTTACCTAAATTCCACCACCCTTGAGTACCTTCAATCAACCCCACCGAGCTTTCAACTTGATAAAAACCACTGGCAACATCGGGGTTATCAAAGCCAAAGCCACCGCCTTCTTTTAAACACCATGCACCGTGTTTGTTGGCAATGGCACACCAGTCTTTAGCCACTTCGCGAAGGTCACTGCGGCTTGAATGCCAAAGCAAAGCATAGACATCAACCATGGGCTTCCCAGTTAGATACTTTGCAGCCTGTTGCATTGCCTTTTTAATATCTGATACATCAGCTTTTGGCACGCCGTGGTAACCGAGCACATTGATACTACCGATTTTGCTAGGTATCTGTGTATACCGATAGTCGCCATCCCAAGTCCATTCAACCTGTGGTAAATCGAATTTAGATGTTCTCTGTTTAAGCGTAATGCTAATTTTCTCTGGATCATATTTCCATTCCACTTTATTGTTGACTGAATATAAAAAACATTCTCCATTTCCACTTTGGTTAGAAAGAAGTGTACAAGACTTATATACCTTCTTATGCAGGTTTTCTAAATCTTTATCTACCGACCACCACCAATTGTGACCACTGCTGCTGCAGCTACCATAAACCAGTGTCTTTAGTTTTTTATTATTTTTTTTTAAAAAATAACCTCTAGCTTTATTACGAGCTTCTTCAAAACCATTGCCACATGAGTTTTTTATATCAACGTATCCTGGCTCTTTGATATTTGCATTAGCACTTCCGGTGGATAGAAAAGTTAAAAAACCAATTATTAAAAATTTATTCAATGTCTTTCTCATAACACCAGCCCAAATATGACCAGGATCGCGTAGCTCAGATTGCTGTTCATTATTATTCCTTTAAAATGTGACAATAGTTTTGATGTTTATTTATAGCATAACTATACGCTTGTATCTTTAAGATTTTTGCTGATTATAACCAACCAAGTGTATGTCTAAGGGGATGCCTCTAGAGGCTCTCCTAAGGCTATATAAGAATACTTTAATATAGTATAATAGAAGACCATACCCGAGGGTTAAGCCCCTCTGACGGCCTCTCAGGAGCTTAGAATAAAGGTAGTTACTGGATTACTTAATGCTACCAATTCGTATGGTTCAGAACCTATTATCACGATGACGAGATACACTGAACTCTGAAGATGTAGTGAATTATGCACCATCCCTATTGCATTCACAGACCCCGCCTGAGATGCTGACTTAAAGGTTAATTATGAGGTGACGGCCCTTAAGTGTTAAGAGGTTTAGAAAGCATTAAAAGGAAGTAGTGTATGCGGTTTATGTTCAAGGTAATGATAGTCCTATTGCTTTCTTTTCAGACTGCTCAGGCAAGCTTAAGTAAAGGGTTGGCTGCCGCACAAGCTGCTGAATTCGCTACTGCTTATGAACTATGGCTACCCATGGCTGAGCAGGGTGATGCAGTTGCACAGTTCAATCTAGGCATACTCCACAGTAAACAGCTCATACCTCAAGCTTCACCAGAAAAGGCAGTTGAGTGGTATTTGTTAGCTGCTATTAAGGGGCATGTGGATGCACAGTTCAACCTTGGTATTAGATATGACAAGGGACTTGGTGTTGAGCAGAATGCAGCAGAAGCTTTCAGTTGGTACTTCAAGGCTGCTAACAATGGTCATCTACAAGCTCAGGTCAACCTAGCGAATATGTACCGCGATGGTCGAGGTGTTGAGCATAGCAATGAGCAGGCAGCTACTTGGTACAAGGCAGCATCTATTAATAACATCCCTCAGGCTCAGGCCAACTTAGCTCTGCTTCTTCATCTTGGTGCTGGCATTGAACGAGACATGATGATGGCCTATGTATGGGCAACTTTAGCGTCAGGCGCAGATGATAGGTTCATTGCAATAAAAGAATTGGTTGCTGAGGGGTTATCTTCTGATGATAAAAAGAAGGGCGACGAGAAAGCTCTGGAAGTTGCTGAAAGGCTCATTGAGTTTAATGATAGATGATAATTAATACTCTGTTTGAATATCATAATGAATGTTCGTTGAGTGCTTAAGGGTTGATTATAATCATAACGTGTTGCTTCTATAAGGCTATTAACTATCACTATAAGAGGTAATGCTAGTAGCCTATTAGAGAGTAAGTAGTAGTTCTTCAGGTGTTGCAGCTGCTCAGAAGCCCTATGCAGAGAGAAGTCTGGATAATATATGAAAAACAACGTGTTAGAGGGGTTTTATGAGGAGCTTCGGAAGCAGCCAATTCCTGATCCTGACAAGGCTAAGAAACAGTTGTATCTAGAAGCAGCCTTTGTTCCAAGTAAGCTGGAGCACCCAGAATATAGGGGTCTATTAGATCATTTCACTACAGTTTCAAATGGCAAGCAAAGAGGGCAGCGAGGGCTTAAAAGCTTCAAGCGCCATTGGGGTTACTTCCTGTGTTGCTTAGCCAAGTCATACTTTCAGCGTAGATGGTTGCTCGTTACGTTAGACAATAATGAATATGCATCTAACTTTTATTTGAAGCGCGATAAGTTACAGCACACCTATGTTGAGGAAATAACAAACTACCTTCTAGAGCACAAGTTAATAGAATATCGAAAAGGTAAGAAGTACCTGAAACAGTCATTTAAAACGAGGATATTCCCTACTCCAAAGCTAATGGATAAGTTGTGGCCAATTGTATTAGATATTGAACAAGAGTTTAAGCCGCCATATGTGGCTGTTGGTGTGGAGGCGACCGATAAGTGGAAGAAGGTCTTTGGTAGGCTGTCTAGAGACCATCCTGAGGTTATAGATATGGCTACTATTAACAAGTTTATGGAAGGGCGTCAGTGGGCGCTTAAGGCACCGATTAGGCTTGTGTATTCTCGTGATCCATATAGTGCAGGTAGACTCATCACTCCCTTTCAAAATCTGCCTGATAGAACTTGTAGGTTAAGAATAAATACACTGCTCGATGGCAAGCCGATTTGTGAGGTGGACTTTAACGCAAATCATCTGCGCCTGAACCTGGCAGTGTTGTCAGGTGAGCATGCGGGGGATACGCCTTACGAAGATATTGCTGAGTGTGCAGGATATGATCCAAATAGTTCGAATGCTAGAAGTAAAATAAAGACCTTCATAACTATAGCGATGGGTGCGGACTCTCTGCATAAGGCGAGAGGAGCATTCTTAGGAGAAGGCAATAGTGTTGTCGCATTTAATCGAATTCATAAAGGAGTCTTGAAAAGGTATCCCAATGTGGTTCTATTCGATGGTTGGGGATCTAAAGCACAGAGCCTTGAAGGTGAGATATTAAGAAAAGTTATGGTTGAAGGTGTGAAGTTAGGTATATCCTCTCTTCCAGTGCATGATGCACTAGCCGTCAATCACGAGCATGCAGATTGGGCACAAGAGGCAATGGCTAGAGTGTGGGCTGATGTGGTGGGTGGCGTTGGGACTCAGTTACAGGTTGATTATCCTAGCTGATAGCTAAATTAAACCAATGGATAGGTAAGGTAATGAAGAGCTTTTTAAAGGCAATCAGGGGCTTAATATATAAGTTAGCTCCACATCTTGGACAGGCTGTGACAGATGAATGACGATCTTGTAATGATCTAATGTGTTCCCTTTTAGAAATATTAACTTCAGTTTTCACATGTACAAGTAAACCACATATCCTTTCAACTTCTTTATTAGATCAAACTGTGTCTTTGAATTGTTTGGTGTAACGACCAAGACCAGCAGTAATATTTGCTGGTAGTCAGTATTAAAAGAGCCCAAAGGGTAGGCGCAAATTTTTCATCGATGAACTGAGTTTGTTGCCTAAAGCTTCAAATTCTACTCCATTTATTAAAGACTGAGCATCTAAACCGACTAGCTTAGCAAATTCAGTTTGTCCAACAACTTCCTCTTTCTGCAATGTGCCGTCATTATTGTAATCAAAGCTATGTAATATTGATGATGAAGTGATCGGTAGTAAAAGAATCGAAGTAAGGTTGATAGCTGCAGCATCTGCAATTTCTACATCTGACCCCATTTCTTCGATATAAGCAAACTGAACTAAATCGCGTTGAAATTTTGACAGTTCGGCAATGGAAAGATTTCCATCTTGAGAGATGTCCAAATGTTTCCAGACTTTGTCGAATGCGCATTCAAGGTCTCTATAACATTCATCATTTAACACCTGACTTAAGTCTCTGAGTTTTTGGACATCGCTCCCATATACCAAATCATTAATAAGTATTTCTCCTATTAACTTATCTGCTGATTCGACACCATTGCTTCTTGCTTTCATCCCCCATGAGAGTGCTGTTTTAGAATTTTTGCTGACTAAATACCCTAGGTCAAAATGCATGGCAATTTCATATTGTGCCATACCTTCGCCCTCAGAGGCCCTTTGATAGGTTTTACAAAATTCTATATATTCAGGTGCCCCTTCATTTCCAACCTCTTGTGCCTTTTCGAAATAGTCAATTGCGCCAGAGCAATCGTGCCCATCTGGTTCTGAAGAAAAAATCTCTTTCCCAATGACTAAGAGCAAAATGCTAAGATTTTCCTTAGCTTTAGAATTTCCTTGTTCAGCGGCTAAGGCGTACCATTTTGCAGATGTCTCATAGTCTTGTGTGACACCTTTACCGTTATAGTACATAAATCCCAAATTAGATTGAGCTTGGTCAAGTCCTTGCTCCGCAGCTAGGGTATACCATTTTACTGCTATCTCATGGTTCTCTTGGACACCTATTCCGTTCTCATACATAAGCCCCAAATTAGATTGAGCTTGGTCAAGTCCTTGTTCCGCAGCTAGGGTATACCACTTTACGGCTGTCTTATCGTTCTCTTGGACTCCGTCACCATTATCGTACATAAGCCCTAAATTACGTTGCGCATTAGCATTGCCTTGTTCAGCCAACGGCATCCATTCGGCTAGAGCAGTTTTAAAGTCACCAGATTGTGCTGCCTTCAAACCTTTATCAAAGTCAGTAGCAACTGCTACTCCACTGCCCAATAGTAATGATAGTGTTAATCTAATAATTATTTTTTTAACATTCATGACTACACCCTCAACAGCTTTCAATAATAAATATTACATTGATTCCATAGTATCGTAACACTTCTAGGAATGATTCTGAGATAGCTACCCATTTATACATCAGTCAGGTCTGGTAGGGTAGTTGGTAAGCAATAAGAACCAGGCAGATGTATACCTAAAATGATGCCCCCAAGGTGTGCTTTATTGCTATAAAAGAATAGTTTAATACCCTACTGTCCCCTTGGAATTAAGCCCCTCTGAGGGCTTCTTAGGACATTAGAATAAAGGTGGTTATTGGACTGGCTCGTGTGATGATTTGTCTATTTTTTAGAGCCTATTATCAAGATGGTGATAGGTGCTGAACCCTGAAGATGAAGTGAATTCTGGTGCCTGTCTATTGCATTAACTAACCCCGCCTGAGATGCTGCCTGAAGCATCAATCATCGTTGTCTAGTTGCTAAGGATCATTGGCATAATAAATAGTCACAGAGCGCTACGGTTAATAATAAACTGTTGCTTCTTGAACTCTAGTTATAAGGATCACAATAAGAGTAGCTAGGGGAAAGGAACACTATGAATGATGATATAAATCTCAGCAGTAGTTCTAGTGTCTCTATGATGAGGCTTGGAGGCCTTATACGGGCACCTCTTGATTAGTTCAGAAGCAAACCTACTGGCCTATAAAGATCAGATAGGCCAACTACCTGAGTCTGAGGAGGATGATTATGATCATCACCTATTTCTACATAATGTTAGGCTGAGGAAATATTACCAAAAAGTTATTGTGGAAGGCGCAAATTTAGGTGCCAGTTCATTGCCAGTTTACGATGCTCTAGCTGTTAATCATCAGCATGTGGACTGGGCACAAAAAACAATGGCCACAGTATGGACTGATGTAGCTAATGGTGTTGGAACTAAGTTGAAGGTTGATTAATTATGGGTGTAACAATAAGGAGTATTGTGTGAAATATACTGGGCACAGCTACAGGCCGCTAAAGAAGGGCTTGCAATTTTGTGGGTGGATGGCTTCATGGGCTGTGTTGTTATTGGCCACACCAAGTTTGGCGTTGGCACTGACTAATAGTGATATTGTCGACGCTACTAGCCCCTCTTCAGTATACATGAGGAAGGGTTTTGAACTGTCAGACGGATCTATCAAAGAACTAGTGTCTCATAAAACTGGAGTCTCTCTTTATTATTGCAACCCTGTTTCGGTGAGGTCTGCGCCGGACATAAGCTCAAGAAAAGTGACGAGTATTAATGATGGAAACTTCAGAGATTTCACCATCAGGGTGAGTTCGACTGTTGGGTGGGCTGATGTGCATAGGGCCGGGGACCATATAGGTTACTCTGCCCAAGCAATTAAGAAGGGCAGCACGATTGAAAACATTATATGCGCTCAACCAAGTCTTCTAGCAAAATCTAGCTTACAAATAGGAGGCGTGGCTTTTGAAGTGGACCTTGTAGACCAAAGGAATCTAACCGTTAAGGGTCAAGATGGAGAAGTTATATATACAAGGAGAGTTAGTGATCAAACATCGCTGTATGAATTGCGTAATAGCAGCGGCCTGTTTGGCTGGTTAGTGGGCTGGGATTTGTATGATGACACCCAGTACTACGGTGATATCGACTTTACTGTTGCTAGGGTAATCGTTCCCTATGTTGATTCACAGGGCGACCAGAAGGTGTGGGATGCTGTTTATCCTGGCGTTCAAAATTCAAAGTACCTCAGTATGTTAAAGGTCAACAGCAAAGGGGTGTCGATTGTTGCAGGCATGGGTATTCGTGGACCAAGGTTTTATAGTTGTAACGGGTGCGCATGGCACTGGGGGCAGCCTATATTTGTAACTATTGAACGGACAAGTAATGGTATTGAAGAAAGAATTGATAATGGAGCGCTTAATTTTCGAAATGTGAAAGATCTCTCGCATGCTGATCAATTTCTATATAACTGGCTGTATTGGAATCCTAGCCGCCTAACGGAGTTGCTGCATGGGCAGGTAGGGCAACAAATTGAAACGATAATCACTCAGTGCACCCTAAATAAGTTGGCATTTTATAAGCGTTATTTTATTCCTCAATGGGAATGGCTAAGTCCCTTGCATTACCTGCTATATAAAAGATCTAAGAGCGGTGTGGTGATAAATGATCAAGCCAAAAACTATCTACCAGCCACAGAGTATGCATTGTATTACGAAGATGGAGATGCGTCATATGGGACCTTGTTGGATTACTTATGGGGTCCTGAGGCTAATGGGTATGATTATTTTAACAGTCTTATGGGTTGTGTTGAGGACAGCCCAGAAGACAGGGGATTAGTTAGAAATATTGTGGGTTATCTAAACCTTCCGTTAGATGCTGACCTGTTGGAAGCTGTCATTGGCGAGAGAAAGTGAAATTAATCCAATAGTTTTATTCTGGTAATGGGAATATTGAGCTTCATTCCACCTCTAATGTATATGGGCAGATACCCCTATGCTGATGTACTCAAATATATACCCCCCGTGTCTATTTTGGGGTGGGGTCTTTATGGCAGCAGACTACTTCAAAATAGAGCACCAGTTTGAGTGTGTTTAATGTCACTATATACTAGCACATTAATGCCTTTATAGCAATTTAGATAATTTATTAATGTACTATTTATTGTTTTAATTCAATAGCTTATGGATTATTTCATCATGTTTTGTGTGGGAGTTCAATGGCACTTTGGTGAGAAATTTAAGCCAGAGTCTGGTGTGATAGTTCTTGAAGAAATATCAGTTGAAGTAGAGTTAGTAAGTTATGTAGTCTGTGTGTAGTCTAGAAACAAAAATGCAGCCAATGACTATTATCATAAGCTGCATCAATGAAGGTAACTAATTGATTTAATTACCTTCGCATATGGTGGGCCTGGTCAGATTTGAACTGACGACCAAAGGATTATGAGTCCTCTGCGCTAACCGCTGCGCCACAGGCCCGTATGGGAGCACGCATGATACCCGTGCTGATGGTTTAGGGC
>Ga0308025_1001542_pt1 | contig 10889 bp, 25 predicted proteins | sample Neamet422_FD_201298 | JGI IMG/M metagenome (GOLD analysis project Ga0308025, IMG submission 201298) | Marine microbial communities from water near the shore, Antarctic Ocean - #422 | ecosystem: Environmental > Aquatic > Marine > Unclassified | place: Southern Ocean | collected 2014-10-03
ATCGCAGATTACACAAATACATCACCAATAGCATGGAGACTTATATTCCTTTTTGTCCCTTGTGGATTCTGGGCGTATATGATTTTATGGTTATTATTAAAAAAGACAAATAAAGTCTTTCAGAAGTAAAGACAATAGTTTATAATTATACTATAACAAATAAAAAATAATAACATTATGACAGATTTAAACAACGGTGATAAAGTAAAATGGATTACTAAGATGATGGCTGTACCGCACCCTGAGGGTAAAACCGATAGAGCAGGAGTAGTACTTCCAGTATTTAGAGATACCGAAAGAACTGGGACAATCATAAGTATGCAAGGTGCAAGAGATATATGTTCAGTTCGTCCTGATAATTTAAAAAGTACACCACCACAAGGAATGGATACTTATTATGATGTAAGAATTAAAGCTACTGATGTAACAAAAATATAAGCATGGCTAACATTAGAATAATCGAAGATAAAGAAGTGTTTTGGGCAATGACCAAAGAATATACTTTAGACATAGATGGAGAAACTGTAGAATGTAGAATTGCAGAAAATTCAAACGGTACAGAATTCTTTGAATGGACTCATCAAGCAGGCTGGGAAGAGGCAGACACTGATGCAGGAATTATGAAAGTGATTTATGATGCATGGAGTGAAGGAGAATTAAATAACTAAAACAAAAGAAATGAAAGTAAAATTTACAACAAGTAAAGGTGACATGGTTGCCGAACTGTTTAATGACGCAACACCAAAGACAGTTGCTAACTTTACAAAACTAATATCAGAAGGTTTTTATGAAGGATTAAAATTTCATAGGGTTATACCAAACTTTATGGTACAAGGTGGTTGCCCACAAGGTAATGGGCAAGGTAATGCAGGTTACAATATAATGTGTGAACACAACGGTGCTGCAAAACAAATGCATGACCGAGGTACATTATCAATGGCACATGCTGGGCCTAACACAGGTAGTTCACAATTCTTTATTTGCCATAACCGACAAGGTACTCAACATTTAGATGGTGTTCATACTGCATTTGGTAAAGTAACAGAAGGATTAGATATTTTAGATACAATTGGACAAGGTGATACTTTTAGTATTAGTTTAATTAAATAATATGTCGCCTGAAAACTCAAAACTTATTTATAAGGCTGCTATAAAAGCTGGTGATATACTAAAAGGTAAACTACCAGATTCTCATATGCATCCCAAAGGTAGGAATTCACATGCTCATGTATTTGAAAGACTAAAGAATAAATTAAGTATGAGTTATAAAGATTGTGAAGATAGTGAAACTGATGGAATATTAAGATTCATTTTTAATCTTACAAAACCCATCTTAAATCAAAATTAAATACAATGACAGACAACGAAAAATATAGGCAAGGTAGATCCGAGCGGAGAATGAGAAATAGTTATATACTAACATTTGGCGCAGCTATAGGAATTGTTATAATTAGTATCATATCAATGTTTTTATAATACTATAAGAGGAGCAAGTGAAGCTGTTAGGTACATTATGGTTAGATCACCTGAAGATCAAAACAAAGGTTAATAGTAAATGTACAAACCAGTAACCTCGAAAGACCCGAAGTTCCTCTTATTTTTAACGGCATGGACGAGTAGCTCAGTTGGATAGAGCAATGCCCTTCTAAGGCATCGGTCATAGGTTCGAATCCTATCTCGTTCACACCGTTCTCTTAGCTCAGTTGGTTAGAGCAAATCACTCATAATGATTAGGCCACAGGTTCAAATCCTGTAGGGAACACTAACTATATGTTAACTCTTATAAATAATTAAAATAAACTTATATATGCTAATAATCAAAAAAGGAGATAAAGACTCAATAGACCGGATGTTAAAATCATATAAACGCAAAGTCAGAGAAACACAACTACTTAAAGAGATTAGGGGGAGGAAGACCTTTGTAAAACCATCCGAGGTCAAGCGAAAGCAAAAACTAAAAGCAATCTACATACAAAAGATGAATAAGTAGTTTTTAATATTGTTAATAACTTTTTAAAACAAAACAAGATTTTATAGTTCAGAACCGAACAAAATTGATTATATTTATACTATAACAATTAAACAAACGGGAAATGAAAAAGGATGTAGTAATTTTTGACTTAGACGGAACTCTTGCTGATATTGAGGCAAGGCGAACATTAGCAACAAAAGAAAATGGTAAAATGAATTGGGATGTATTTTTTGATCCTGCTAACATTTCATTAGACTTACCAAATGAGCCAGTAATTCAAATGGCAAAAACATTAGACGCGCAAGGATTCACTATTGTGATATTCTCTGGTAGAAGTAAAGCAACTAAAGATGCAACAGCTGCCTGGTTGGAAAAACACAATGTCCCATTCAACATTATGAAGATGCGACCAACTGGCCACCCATGGGCTTTTATGCCAGATGACAAACTAAAGAAAAGTTGGTTAGATGATATTTTCCCAGGAGATAAAAAAGATCGTATCCTCTGTATTTTTGATGACAGAACTAAAGTCGTTAATATGTGGAGAGAAAGTGGATTATCTTGTTTCCAAGTAGCACCAGGCGATTTTTAAATAACGGATCTGCAGGTCCAGGGTATGTTTGGTTAAAGCTGTACTGTACAAGCAAAAGGTTCGACTCCTTTATACCCACAAATAAATCAAAGTAATAAAACATACATGTTACTATTAGAAGAATATTACGAAGAAGGTTGGTTAATCAAACAAACTCACCCTACATTACCATTGACAATCTGGAACTATTCTCAGAAAACTCAATACGAAGGTAAGTGGGATGAAATCACTTTACGATGTAGAGGATTAGTTACTGATGACGAAGGTAATATTGTTGCTAGGCCATTTAAAAAGTTCTTTAATATTGAGGAAGCAAAGCATAATGCAACCAAAGAATTCGACGTCTATGAAAAAATGGATGGATCACTTGGTATTTTCTTTTACTTTAAAGGAGAACCGGTTTTTGCATCAAGAGGATCGTTTACTTCTGAACAAGCAATTAAAGGTACTGAATTACTAGATAAGTATAACTGGGAAAGAGGTACTTATGAAGGTTATACCTATATGTTCGAAATCTTATATCCTGAAAATCGTATCGTTGTTGATTATGGTGAAGAGGAGAAACTAGTGGTACTTGGAGTTATCAATACAACTACAGGTGAAGATTGTAAATTTGATGAAATGGAATCTGAAGGTTTTAACATCGTCAAAAAATATCATACTATTAAAAACTATGAACATTTAAAAACACTGAACTGGGAAAACAAAGAAGGTTTTGTAGTTAAGTTTACAAATGGCGATAGATGTAAAATTAAGTTTGAAGATTATCTTAGGTTACATAAAATCATGACAGAGATCTCTACAAAATCTGTATGGGAATGTTTAAGTAAAGGTGATGATATTTATGAAATGTTAAAGGATGTACCAGATGAATTCTTTAAAGGAATTGATGGGTATATCCATGAACTTACTAATCAGTACATTACACTGGAGCGTGAATACAATTGGATTTTTAGAAAATTAGAAAATGTTTATTTTATTGCTCATAAGAAAGAATACAACAGAGCTGACTTTGCTCAACATGCAAAAAAGTACAAGTATCCACAAATTCTTTTTAAGATGTTAGATGATAAAGATACTTCAGATACTATTTGGAGAGTTATTAAACCGGAATATAAAAGACTATAAATTATGGAACAGCAAGTAAAATATTTAATAAGACCACATGATTGTCATATATGGGAATTAGATGAAAGTAATAAATGCTATCGTTCATGGTCATCTCGAGAAGTAACATACTCAGATGGTACAAGACCAAATGCACACAGGGAACATACATTTGAAAACTTGACAGAGAATCATAACTTCTTTCCAATAGATGAAAGTGAACTTCAAACATATGAAGATAAAAATAATGAACATCATAAATTTATCAATTGGACTACAAGATCAGATGGTCATGGTGGTTCAAAGGGTGGAACCTATGAAGAATATAAAAGACTATAAATTATGATGACTAAAGACGAAGAGATAGTAAACATGGCAAGTTGCATGTTATCAATATTAGATTACTTAAAGTTACAAGATAATTGTACTGATGGTGAAGATATGCTGCAAACAAATGACGAGACATTATCAGAAATGATGTTCAGAAAAATGAAAGGGTATAATATAGACTTGAATGAAGAACTTGGATTTACACACTTACAACCAGTTAAAAAGAAGAGATGATATGGATGACGTAACACTACAAGATGTATTAGACTGTATGAGCGAGGATGGTCTGTCAATGATAAGAATCATGATGCTAGAGATCAGAGATAGTATTTATGAACCTGTTGAAATAAACGAATCAACAGTTAAGAGTTTATATCTTAATTTATTGACAGAGAATTACGATACGATAATGATGTATCATGGAGAAGCATTCACCACTGGGATAATGGAATTATATGCCGAATGCGAATTATATGAAAAATGTACAAAGATTAAAGCCGGTATAAACAGTGTAAATGATTTAACTAATAAAATAAAGAAAAATGTTTAATACAAAACCAGAACAATGGGTAGTAGTTAAAATAGAAAACCCTAAAGAAAAGGATCCACTCTTGCGAGTTATCCATAAAGTATTTGCCTCATGGGCCGGTGGTTATTTAGATGGTGATTCATGGAAGATGAATAGTGGAATTGATAGAATTACAGAAGATGAAACTACAGTTAATTTTTATGGCTACTCCGGTAGTTGTTACGAATGTAAAAAGGGTTCATATGGAGCTGGATTTAGTTACACTGCTGGAATTCTAGATAATTTTATCAATGAAGCAAAAGACATGGGTGCATGCATAACAATACTTCCTGAAGATACAAACTGGATGGAATTATAATTGTTAATAACTTTTAAAACAAAACGTGAAACTATAGTTCAAAACCGAACAAAATTGATTATATTTATACTATAATAAAACAACAAAATTATGAAAACATTATTATGGTTGGATGATATAAGAAATCCATTTGTTGCAGATTGGAGAATGCAGTATGCACCACAGTTCGCTTATGGTGAAGGAGAAACTACTTGGGTAAAAAGTTATGATGAATTCACTAAGTGGATAACTGAAAATGGATTACCGTACATGATTGCGTTTGATCATGACTTAGGACAAGATGTTGCAAACGACAAAGTTGCAGCTGGAATGTCTAAGAGAAAATCACGTAGAGAAAAAAGAACCGAGATGAGTGGATTTGAATGCGCCAAGTGGTTAGTTGATTACTGCATTGACAATGATATTGATTTGCCACAATGGACTATCCAAAGTGCAAACCCGGTTGGGGCAGATAACATCAACGGCATATTGAATGGCTACAAAAAATTCAGATTGAAATAACTATTAAAAACAAGACATGAAAGAATTATATTTACTAAGAGGATTACCAGGATCTGGGAAATCAACATTAGCAAAATCGCTAGGTGGAGTCCACATCGAAGCAGATATGTATTTTATGGAAGATGGTGTATATAACTTTGATGCAACTCAATTAAGGAATGCTCATAACTACTGTCAAGGCCAAACTCAAGCTTGGATGAAAACTGATAGTGAACAAGTTAATGTTAGTAAGATTATAGTTTCAAATACATTTACACAAGAATGGGAAATGAAAGCATACTATGATCTTGCAAAAGAACATGGGTATAAAGTTTATTCATTAATTGTCGAGAATAGGCATGGTGGTGTAAATGAACATAATGTACCAACAGAAGTATTGGAAAAAATGGATGATAGGTTTGAAGTTAAGCTATTATAAATTGTTAATAACTTTTTGAAAATAACAAGATTTTATAGTAGGAAACCCATAAAAAATGATTATATTTATATATAATAAATAAAACAATAACAAACATTTAAAAACGGAAATTATGAAAAACACAAACATTATCAACACAACAGAGATTAGAACTGTAGATTACTTATCGAATTATACCGGTGGTAAATTTAGAATGATTGCAAAGTGCAAAGCAGGTTATCCTAGCTGTAACGAAGTAAGGTTCGAAAATGACAACCTTAATTATTTTAAGAATCCAGGAAAACTATTAACTGCTTACAAAAAAGGATCATTACTAACAATTGAATTTTGCCCAGATGGCGGAGATTATTGGTTAACTATTTTTGCTAAGGTTGGAAGAAAAATCAAATTCATGGATGAAATGATAATGGCCGATATTGAAATTGGAACTATCAATCAACTATTTGATAATACAAATCTTTTTGATTATCACCAATACAAAGCTGTTAATTCAAAAACATGGGCTAGCAAAGCTTTTATTATGAACACTGAAACTGAAACTGAATTAGTATGATATATTATTTAAATGGATGGAAAGAATCCTTAGGTTACATCTTAAATAGCACAGATGCATTTGAAGTTGCTAGAAACGAATCATGTATTTGGTTTGAAACAAAATAAACTTATGAAAAGATTTCTAATAGTACCAGCATTAATGTTATCGTTTTCAAATCACCCATCAGAGGTACCGATATACTTATCACAGGTACCTAAACCAGTTATAGAAGAATCTGTAGTTGATCTTATTAATGGTAAGATTGATAACAGAGTAGAACTGATAGAAGCAATAGCCTTTGTTGAGAGTGGTGGAAATCCCGATGTTATTGGGGATACGCATTTAGGTACGCCATCAGTAGGACTTTTACAACTAAGGCCGATTATGGTTAGGGAAGTAAACCGTATCCTAAAGAACAAAGGGTTAGATAAGAGGTTCAAAAACCACGACAGAAAAAATGCTAAAAAATCAATTGAAATGTTTAACATTTGGGCTGACACATATCATATGAAAAGTTCTTATGAAAAGATGGCAAGAAATTGGAACGGTGGACCTAAAGGATATAAGAGGACTGCGACTATTCGCTATTGGGCAAAGATAACAAAATACACAAAACAAAATTTATAAAATGGTAAAAGTAAAAATAATAAATACAGACGACACTAGTTCAACTTATGATGTAACATATGCTAAGGCTTATGTAGAAAAAGTTATAAGTGAGGAAGGTTTAAGAGGTAAAGATCGCAAGGTAAAGGAAATATATGTCAATGAGAACAAAGTTGCTGAGTTAATCTCTAATGTACTTACTCATATAGACTGGGCGCGACCAAGCAAAAATAAACCTGATGGTAAATTGGTAACTATAGAAATTCCTTCTGGTAATTATTGGGTAAGTACTGCAACTAATGGTACTACTTTAATTAATTATCTTGAAGAAGTAAAGTAAACTTACTTAACTGGTAATGAACTATATTTTTTGTATAGTTTTGTTAATGTACTACTTAACTCTTTAGTGAAATCCATTTTGTCTTTGTTTAGACTCACATTGTTTTTACCTAAGAGTGGTAGTAAACCAGATTTTTGAATTCTTTCACTAATTAAGCCTGTATTAATGAATGCAATCTTAGCTTCATTAACTATTGATTCATTAAATGACTTCATCCATTCTGCTAATACTTTTCTTGCTTCGCTCTTACTAAGATCAAATACTTGTTGTAAATATGGAGCAGCACCAAACATATTAGTTTTACCAGAATCTCTAAGTACTGTTAAAAATCTAAAATAAGTTTCATTATCAGCAGGCATATTACTTTCATAAACAGTACCACTAACTTCTTCTTTTGATTTAAAATCTTTAGCTGATTTTTTAATCTCTTTAATGAATTCTTCAATAGTCCTCATTTGCTTTGGATCGTAATCATCACCATTATCATGTTTAGAAACCATGCTCTCTACTGAATTCTTAAGATTCCACATTGCATTTAATTGTTTAGGTAATCTAGTAAACTTAGCTTCGTTGATTGGTTCTTCTGTATATTCTTTAAATCTTTTCATGTTGTATTTGTTTTATATTCCTAAATCTTTATGTAGTACTTCCATAAATGCTTTGAAGTTATGCTTACCGTAATCATCTTTTAATATTTTACTAACAGCTAATGCTAAATCTTTATAACTCATAGAATCGTCTATCTTGATTATTGCCTTATCTATTTGTTTTGCTAACTCATCAGATTCTTTGGATTCAAATAAGTCAAACGAAGGTATATGATTTTCATTCTGAGTTTCTCCTTCTTCACCTTCCCAATGCGGGCTTTTAGTTTCTCCTCTTGTTGGATGAACATCGAATCCTTGATAGGCAGGAGTCTTATAAGCATTAGTATCTTCACCAGCTAAATCATCAAACATTTGTTTAAATTGACCAACTGAACCTTTGAAGTGTCTAATTGAATCTTGATCTTTATCTTCTTGTGGAGTATCCATTACTTTTTGTGTTTTTGTTTAAGCTGATGTATTTGTGTCATTAACTTTAATTTCTGTAAATCAATTTTATCTATTGCAATTTTATACTTATAGTATTCTATACCATAATTATCTTCCCTATCTTGGGCAGCTCTATATCTTACAACATTTTGTTGTTCTCTTCTCTTTAATCTTTCTGCAGTTTCATTAGGATTAAATTCATGCTTGTCAGCTTCGTTTAATTCAAATGATTCAAAGTTTGGAATATTCATATTAAAATGTAGATTTTATTATTAGTTCTTGTACATCAGATGTAATATCTTTCTTAACGTTTTTGAATCCTGATTTAAAATAACCTTCAGCTTCAAGATAGTCTATAATAACTGTTGCTAATACTTTAGCCCCAGACGGTTTTTTATTACCAGCAATTTGAACAGATGCTTCATTGATTGATTCTTTGATTGATTTTATGTCAGTATATTTGATGAATGCCTCTTCACCATCATCTTCAACAGTTCCCATAACACCATCAGCTTTCCATGCTGCTGTGTTATCATCATTTCCACTATCCGGGTTGTAGATTATAAATTCGTCACCATCTTTAGTAGTAAGTATAGCATCATCAGCTTTACCCATTGCTTTGATAGCAGATTTTTTATTATAACCTTCATCGATTGATTTACAACTTTCGTATGCTTTATCAATAGATTCATTTACATGTTTCTTAGCTTCAGCGATATAACCACTTGCTGTATGATCATCATTTTCATTCATCTCATATTCATTTGCCTGATTACCTATAGCAGATGCAGATGCGCCAACGGTACCTGCGATTGCCCCCATACTATAACCAGTTTGTGGTGTTCCTCCGCCTAATCCGAAGTTCTGCATGTTGTTCATTCCAAAACCTGCTGCAACGATTGCTTCGTTAACATCAAATTTTTCAAAGTTTGGTATCTTGCTCATAATTAGTTTTATATTTGTTTATATATTTGGTAAACAAAACCAAAGTTGTTGCATATAAAAATAAACACAATTATGTCAGAATTTTTTAGAACAGCAATGGGTCGTAAGTTTTTTGATGCAGATATGCCATCATTGGTTAAAGTATTAGAAAAAATAGCAACCCAAATGGAAAACAAAAATAAACTAGAAGAAAAACGATTTATCTTAGAGAATAAAATTCAAAAACTTTCTATCAAAGAATCAAGATCCAAATCTTAGTGGCTGTTAAAGATATTACATATAAGCAATTCGTTGCTCACATGGATAAAGGCAATAAGGTTTATATGCAAAAACCGAAGTCTTGGCAAAAGATTTGGTTTTGGTGGGAATCAAAACGTGAAAAATGGTTTTTGAATAAAGCCTTTGATAAGCGAGTTGGTGGTCGAGTAATCATAGAAAACTCAGCTTGGATAACAGCAGCCCAAATGGAATCTCATCTAAGTTTCATGGTAAGACAAGGTTATAAATACCATATAGATGAATAAATTATTAATCGGATTCCTACTATTCTTTATAGGTCAGACTGCAATATGGTTTCAAACTAATGGTCAATTTGTTTGGCCGTGGTTTAGAAAGAACCCGTTTGCAGTCTCAGTAATTATGGGGACTTTAATTAGTTACATATTAATTTACGGTACTCGGTTTATGGTAGAACATTTTGATGGTCTGCTATGGCCAGGTAGATTTATTGCATTTGGCTCAGGTATTGTTTCGTTTACATTCTTAACTTGGTATTTTCTAGGTGAAGGGATTACAACAAAAACGATAGTATCTTTAGCTTTGGCTTGTAGTTTAATAGGAATACAAATGCTTTGGAAATGAAAGACCCATATAAAATATTAGGCGTTGAAAAAACAACAGTGGCAGATGATGTTAAAAAAGCTTATAGAAAATTAGCAAAAGAATATCACCCAGATACCCCAGGCGGTAACGAAGAAAAATTTAAGGAAATTGCAGATGCATATGAAACTTTAAGCAATCCCAAAAAGAAAGCAAAGCATGACCAGGTGCAAAACAACCCGTTTGGTGAAGGGTTCTCAGATAGTATGTTTGAAGATTTGCTAAAGAACCAAAATTTCTCTGGTGCATTCAATCAACGATACGGTTATAATACCCAAGGCAGAAATACCCAAGGTGTGTTACAAATAACTTTAGTTGATGCGTATTATGGTGTAACTCGAGATATTGGTATTGGTATGAAAACAATAAAAGTTAACATCCCACCTGGTATAAGAACTGGTCAGAAATTAAAATTAAAAGGTTTAGGTCAGCGTGGGCAGACTGAGGAATTGAGTGGTGATCTTATTATGACAATAGAAGTTACAAATGATAATAACTTTTTCATAGATAATCAAGGATTACATACTATCAATAACATATCTTTTTATGATGCTATTTTAGGTGGCAAAGGTACACTTAGTTGTTTCAATAAAACCATAACTTTTACAATACCACCAGGTACTGCTAATGGTAAAGTATTACGAGTTAAAGGTAAAGGCTTTCCAGTTTACAAACAAGAAGGTAAATTTACAGATCTGCTTATAAGCATTATGGTAGATGTACCAACAGATCTAGATCTTGAA
>Ga0308025_1001550_pt1 | contig 10859 bp, 5 predicted proteins | sample Neamet422_FD_201298 | JGI IMG/M metagenome (GOLD analysis project Ga0308025, IMG submission 201298) | Marine microbial communities from water near the shore, Antarctic Ocean - #422 | ecosystem: Environmental > Aquatic > Marine > Unclassified | place: Southern Ocean | collected 2014-10-03
GCTCAGAAGACCCCTCCCCGTGCTCAGTCCCCTCCACCGGCTCAGAAGACCCCTCCCCGTGCTCAGTCCCCTCCACCGGCTCAGAAGACCCCTCCCCGTGCTCAGAAGACCCCTAAGGCATCTCGTGTACAGAAATCTCTTGTTAAACAAAAGAAAGGTAGTATGGAAGGTAAATCTTTTACCTCAAGCAAAGGTACTTGGACGTTTGGTAAGTTGCTTGGCACTGGAGGATTTGGTGCTGTGTATGAAGTGGAAGGGCACCCCGGTCTCGTCATAAAGACTGGAAGCGATGATCTCAAGAAGAACCAAGATTCTGGGATATTTAGTGAGAAAGCGGTGTACCTCAAAATTAGAGATCCGAATGGCGATAAGCAAGGTATACCTCAAGTTGTCGATTCTGGGAAGCTCCCAAAAGATCTTAAGAATGATTACTTTCTGGTAATTCCTAAATTCGAAGAGAGTCTGGAACAGCTTATCAAACGAGAGGATCTTGATTTGAAGACTACCAACAAAATCATGAACGATCTACTCAGTGCGCTCAAGCATATGGCAGAGAAAGGATACATCCATCTGGATATCAAACCAGAGAATGTGATGTTAAAAGATGGTCGTTGGTATTTGATAGATTACGGCGTTGCCGAGAAACACACGATCGAGAAAGAAACCATGCAGGACCCAAAGAAGGCGGGGAACGGAACTCCCTGGTTCATGGCAAGAGACGCACACAAAGGCCAAATGAGTCGCAAGGCTGATCTTGAGTCTCTCGTGTATACACTCATGCAAATGAATAAGATACCGTTACCGTGGTTTAGAGAAAAGGCGAAAGGTGAGAAAGACATCGATTATACCAACTACATCTTAACCGAGAAACAGAAGTTTTTTGATGATTACAAAAAAATGAGCATCCCACCGAGCCACAAGACCTTCATAGAATGCGTAGACAAGCTGGAACCTGGGACATCTCCCAAGTACGACGCTCTCAAATTTAAATAGCTGGTCAACAACGACCCCTTCCCCCTAACACATCCTAACTTAACATCATTTCCTATCCTTAGGGGGATAGGAAATAGAATAATATGAAGGAAGTTGAAATGTAGCTCTATAGAAAAAAGTGTATAAACTAAAGCGAAATGTCAAAGAAAACGACGTACATCAAGCAGGATCCTATCACCCACATACTTACCCGTCCGGATATGTATGTAGGGTCGAAGGGGTTCGAGCGTCAGCATGTAAATGTTTACACGGATGAGAAGATCGTGGGCAGAGATATCGACGTAAGTCCTGCCCTTGTCCGCACATTTGTGGAGATCTTATCCAACGCAATAGACAACACCGAACGCGATGCGAAGATGACGTACATCGCTGTAACGTTAGGACCGACAGAATGTGAAATAAGAAATGATGGTGCTGTCATTCCCATCGAAGCAAACACGGTCGAAGTGAGCAAAGGAGTTGAGGAGTCGATGTACAACCATTCGCTTATATTTGGACACCTTCTCTCTGGAAGCAATTACGACGACACGGAGAAGCGCTACACGTCCGGGCGCAACGGGCTCGGCGCGAAGCTCACAAATGTCCTGTCGTCGTCGTTCACGGTAGAAGGCGTAGACCCCAAGAACAAAACTAAGTTAGTACAGACGTGGACAAGTAATATGAAGAAGACAGATGGCCCAACGATCATTAAATCCGTAAGAGTAAATGGCTATACGTCTATTAAGTGGTCATGGGACTGTTCGTGGTTCGGTATCGATAGTGTTCCTCAAGACGTGTTGGATTTGCTTGCTATGCACGTGCTTAACGCGTCCATGCTGACCGGGCTCAAAGTGACTCTGAATGGATCTAAATTGGTTAATAAACTGGGTTTGTATTTTAATTTGATCGACGGGTGCGACGCCTCGGCTATCTTGAAATTGGAGAGCGACCATTCGCGGGTGTTTGTGATTCCGTCCTCGTCTTTTGAGGCCATCTCGTTCGTGAATGGGATCCAAACTAAGAACGGTGGGAAGCATGTGACCGCGTGGGTTGAGTCTGTTTGCAGGCCTATCATTGAGAAACTGAAGGGTCGCAAAAGCGGCCCCGCGGCGACGACCCTTACCATCAAGGACGTGAAGCCTTACTTTAAGTTCCTCATCGTTACCAGGATCCCTAACCCCGAATTCGAGAGCCAGGAGAAGAACGAGCTCAAAACGTCCATCAAGGTCGACCCCATTACCCCGTACCAGGTAACCAAGATAATGAAATGGTCAATCGGTGAGTCGCTCAAAGGGTTGATGCTCTCGAAGGAGAAGAAGCAAGTTACCAAGGCTATAGGGTCCTGCACCAAACACCCGGTGGTTGACGGTTACGATAAGGCCAATAACGCCGGGGGGTTGAAAGGCAAGGACTGCACGCTGATTGTATGCGAGGGGCTATCTGCCAAGACCTTCGCCGTTGAGGGGATTAGCAAGGGACTGAATGGAAAGAAGGGTCGTGACTGGTTTGGGATTTATCCTCTTAGGGGGAAGATGCTAAACACCCGCAACGCGACCCCGACCTCGATCAAGAACAACGCAGTCATCACCAACCTGATGAAGATCATCGGTCTAGACTACGGCAACCCGGACAAATTGGACAAGCTCCATTACGGCAAAGTGTGCATCATCACGGACGCGGACGTGGACGGGATCCACATCGAGGGGCTTATCCTCAATTTCTTCCATTCTCTGTTTCCCAAGTTGCTGAAAACAGGTTTCGTGATCAGCATGAAGACGCCCATCCTCCGAATCGGCAGCAGCTACTACTTTGACGAGCGCTCCGTCAGAGCTGGATCTGGTCGTGGGCAGATCAAGTACCACAAGGGGCTCGGTACGATCAAGAGAGAGGATGTGAAGAAGGTGTTTGGTATAAAGATGCTTCAGTTCGAGGAAGATGCGACAAGTGACGTGTCATTTAACATAGCGTTTAATAAATCCGAGAGTGCCGAGAGGAAGAACTGGCTTGCCCAGTATACCCCTACAGACACCACTAAACGTACTCTTGATGATGAGAAAGATATTTTGATTAAGTTTGATATATCTCGTCACCTGAATGAGGAGCTTGTTAAATTTTTCCATGACGACTGCAAGCGCAGTATACCGAATGCTCTCGATGGACTCAAGGAATCGCAACGTAAAATTATCTACGCGGCCAAAAAGCGCAACCTCAAGAGCGACACTAAGGTCGCCCAGTTCGGTGCCTATGTTGCCGAGCACACGAACTACCACCACGGCGAAGATAACTTGTTCAAGACGATCATCAAGATGGCCCAAAGCTTCCCTGGCAGCAACAACACCCCGCTCCTCGTCGAAGAGGGTATGTTTGGCACGAGGCTCGAGGGCGGCGAAGACGCAGCATCCCCTAGGTACATTTTTACCAAGACTGTCCCCGAGTTTAATGACCTCTTCAACCCGCTCGACGACGCGCTTCTTGAGAGGCGCGAGGATGATGGCGATCTAGTCGAGCCTTTTCACTACGTGCCAACGATCCCCCTCTTGCTCGTTAATGGGTGCGTTGGGATCGGTACGGGATGGATGTGCAACATGCCTCAGTTCAACCCGAAAGATGTTGCCACTGCATGTCAATGGTGGATGACAGACAGGCAAGAGTTCCTTGCGTTTGTGAAGGGTATGAAGCCTTGGTACAGGGGATTCGTCGGCGAGATCGAGAAGACTGGAGATAACAAGTTCCAGACTAAAGGCGTATACACCGAGAGGAGCGGCACCATCCATGTGAGCGAGTTGCCAGTCGGTATGTGGAACTCTAAATTCCAGAAGATCTTGGACGAGAAGGAGGTGCGATACAAAAACCGCTCAAAACCAGACAAGGTAGACTATGAGATCACGATGAACGACAACTTCGATATGAAAGATTTTGAGAAGAAAATGTGCTCCTCCATCAACCTTGACAACATCGTCGTCTTCGATAAAGATGAAAAGATCATGAAAGTGTCCCTCGTTGACTTGTTCGATATGTGGGGCGATGCTCGCCTCGACCTAAACGCAAAACGCAAGAAAGACCAACTACGCAGCCTGGATGATCGGACCAGGATCGCCACGTGCAAGAGCCGGTTCATCAAAGCCGTCAGAAGCAAGAAGATAGATGTTACATCTGAAGAGAAAACGATTGTAAGTGTAATTAGAGCGGAAGGCGTTGCCAAAGAAGACTCGGAGATCAAGATGCTCCTGGACCTGGCGGTCAGGACACTCACAGACGAACGATGTAAGGACTTGGAAACATCCATCAAGAAGATGGCTCACGAGAGGGCCGTGCTGGCAAAGAAGACAGACAAGGATATTTGGATAGAAGATATGACCAATCTAAAAATAAAATAACAATTTGATTACTAAAAACTACCTATGAAAAACCACGATTTCTAAATTTATAACCAAAAGGTTATAAATAATTTAAATAATTGAGAGTGAGTTCATCGGGTCGAATCGGCGTAATAGTTGAAATTTATAAGGGATTGATCATTTATAAATAAAACAAAGCATGAATGGACTTACTTTAATTCACGATCCCTCATGCACAAGAGAGAAGGATATCAAGACCAAGGTGCTTCAGCACGAAGCAGGACTTGGGTTCGTTTACGGTGGACATATCTACTATAAACAAGGAAACAACGTAATCAGCTACAAGGTGTCTACCGACACGATGGCGAGATGTTTCAACCGCAACGACGACGACGTGATTGAGACGACAATCCACGGCCTTATCGCCTCGTTCAGGTGTAGTCTAGGAGACATCGTCGACTACCAATTAGAAGTGGTGTCAACCAACCAGAAGATCGTGATCCCCCACGATAACACGTCGCGCATCTACATGTTCTCGGTTTCTAACCGAAAAAACAATAACGACTACTTCGACCTTTGTCTCTATGATGGAAACAACAAGACCCTCTGTTACAACAAAAAGAGTTTGGCCGCCTTTACCCACAGCGGCGACACCCACAGTTCCGACAAAGGCTTCCTACACATGATCATAGCCGCAGCCACACATCATCCGCAGCCATTCTACCTCTCGGTGATAGGATACAACATGAAGAGGCTGCACATGTTCACGTCGCAAACACCTTCCGTGTGCATCGTGAACCACCACACGCGCACGGTGTACATCCTCCCATGCCCTCTGGACGTTATGTCCATGGGCGAAGAAGGCGTCTTCGCAATTCTGGCCAAGGGGGTTGCCGCCGGCCGCGAGATCGAGTTCACGATCCTCCCGAGGCCCATTGCGCGGGCAAATGTGAACACGGGCACCTCCAACTCCGTCACGGAGAGCGCCCTCCAAGAGGCCGCCAGCGTGAACGTCGTGAACGTCACCACCCAAGACCTTACTCCCTCCTACCCCGAGGACGACTTCGTCATGGACTTCAACGAAGTCCCACGAGGTTTAGAACGCGATCTAACTTGTGGTCCCGTCGTTGTTGTGCAGGACATGTACGTTGTCCCGCCCGCGCTGACGCACATGCAGAGTTACTATTTCGGAACATCGATCTCACCCAAGGACGAGCGTGCCGAAGTTGTGCTGCCCATTGCCGGCGGAGGCGTGGTCATGGGAGACAACGTCCTCGTTCACGCCAAAACACCGAAGGTGCAGAACTACACCGCTATTCTCAAATCATCCAAATGTGTTGTGGTGGTTGTTGGCGAAGAGATGCAAAACTCTCTCATTGACAAGTGTCAGAGTAAAGTCAACGCTGTATTCATAGTCGTGCCGGGCACCCAGGTCGGTGACGTGGTGAACATCATGGACTCCGTCTGCGTAAACGCGGTGACGGCAATGGCGGGCCCGTGCGCAGTCGTGCTCGCCCAGATACGCGGATCCTATTACTTCTATAGAGGCGTGGACTGGCCTGGGTTCGTGGAGGGCGCCAGTTACGGGGACGACGTCAGCGAGAGTATACCGCAACTCCAATTCGTCGACGTGTCCGCATACCCATGGCCCTTCTACGCGGACATGAACGAGGTGTACTTCAGAAACAACAAGATGTCCGTTGCCGCCATAGAGACCCTCTCGCTCGAGGAGACAGACATCCCCGCGTTCAAAAACGTGCTGTTCCAACTCCAAGTCATCATGTCTCCGGAGAGGCTGAAAACGATACAGACGAGCATCCTCAAGATTGTGGCTAACAAGGAGCGCGTGCTTCGTCAGAGCGCCCCAGTGAAACGGATGATAGGGGAAGGACGCTTTAAGGACATCAACAAGTACATCAAGAAACACAAGGCCGTGTATGCCGATATCGCATCTATGCTTCAGAACATCATATCTCTCCAAAAGTCGTCGAGTAAGAAACACGACCTTAATCGCCTCATGAGGAAGGAGGTCATCACGGCCAACGTCGAAGAGGCGGCCACCCAGACCGTAGGCGATATGATCGATGAACTCTGTACCGAATTGGGCACCATCTCATGTTTGATAGACAACGGGTTGTTTCAATCGCTCTTGATACACCTCAAAGACGCAGGAACTGTAAGCGAATGGTTGAAAATACAAGACACAAAGTATCTTACCAATGTGACTAATATATGCGCTCGTATGACTGTGCTTGATGGGACGACTACGAGTGCGTTGCTGGACAATGACATCGCCGACACGTCCTACACATGCCCAAGCCTTTCGATCAGAAACATCTACGAAGACATGAATGCATACGACTCCATCATGTTCCTGCCGCTCCACGACAAGACGTACGAAGACCCGCACGCCGTGGTGTGGCCCGATGAAGCAAACGACAAGAAAGTGGCGCTCCTCAGGATTAAAATGAGGAGCATCGTCGCAGAGGCTATAGACCAAGGATTCTCCCCGGCCAGCAAAGAGGTCAACTACATCATCATTTACCTCTACTTCTGTATTTTGGAGAAGCTCACTCACGGGATCGTCCCCACCGCCGCCGAAGACAGCGCCGTGCGCAACATCTCCAGAGCCATCATCAGCTCCATCCTCTGCGCGGCCTCTAGCGGGCAATCGCCTCTACCGCTGTATCAAATAGTATCCCGCAGCGCGTCCATCAACATCCCGAGTAGTTCAGTTTGGTGGATGTATTTTAAACTGAGGGCCCTATGGAAGTACACAGGGTGGCGCGAGGACATCATTGATAAGAAATTCAAACACTTTATTGTCAAGTGTGTGAGGAAGCACGTCGTAGACCCAGTCACAACCAAACTACGCCAGACAAACCGCCAACGCGAGCTCATTAAAATAAATCGCAGATACATCAAAAGAAACGACGAGCTCAAGTGGCTCAAAAACACTATCCCATTGATCCAAAGAGGCGACCTACCTGTTCCATACGAGGGGGATATAACGACTCGGGGAGGAGTTCTCATCGACAAGTACCTCAAACAAGAGCCCGGTATGCCGAGACGCGATTATATGATGCTGGTATGCGCAGCTATTGTTAAGAAAAGGAGTAAAAACGACTGGAAGACGCATGTTAGCATCGTCCCGGAAGAAGAAGAAGAGGTTATCGATAAAAGACTCAACCTTAAGAATCTTCCCGAAATTGACCAGTTCATGTTCGCCAACACGACAATCTTCAGAAACGTCGTCAAAACATTGTACGATAACCACATGAACATGGAAAGGTCTGAAGAGCTAGCCGTGGAGTTATTATAAGATTAGATCATTTTCTATATCCTGCGGGATACAGAACAATACATACAGAAATGTTCGGATCATTTTATTATTCTAAGAAAAGAATGGCTGGAGGAATTTTTGTCAATAGACCTTTCTCGTTCAATATCAAATGTGTTGTGTTTGGTATGGCCCTCGTCATTGGTTATTGGGGCGCTGCTGGGCCTGCTGTTAATTTCTGGATGTTTCCTTTGATCTTCGTTGTTGCATATGTGGCTATGGCTTGGTATGACGAGCTGTATAGTTGTAGTGACAGGATGCGTTCCGGTAGGTATGGGGTTATGTCTGTTGCTGACTCTATTTTTAAGCCTCATCTGAGAGATGCTAATTTGCCTGATTCGGCAGTAGACCAGGCGTATTTATACAAACGTAACATGCATATGTTTCACGTATTCATAGCAATGCCCCTGTTTATGTATGTTACCTATGGGAGAGGAGGTGTTGCCGCGTTGGCGTTTGGTTTGGCGTTCTTTGGGTTCGCGTATCATTTGTTTGCGTTGGCGAAGATGTGGTCTTAATTGGGAAGTTGAATATCGCGTTGTGTTGTGAAATTAAAATAAAAAGTGCCAAAAACATGGACTCACAGCATTTAATTTTGTTTGAGCAAGCTCTGAAACTTGTAACGAAAGAGTTTCAGGAAAATAGGATGTGTAGAGGATATGCAGATTCAGTCGAATCTGCAGATTCAGTCGAATCTGCATGTAAACACGAAGAGACGAGTGATGAAAACGGTAAGAAGACGTGTCTCGAGTGCGGTCAGCTGCTCGAGGAGAGTTACATCGCAAACCAACACTCTAATCTGATAGGTATGAAGAAGAGGCGTAAGAGCGAATCATCGATCTATAACGACATTCCGTTTTACATCGAACAACACATTAAGGACATCACAATAGAGATTTATCAGAAAGCAACAGCGAGTAAAATTTTTAGGAACACATCAAAGAAATCTATCATCTTAGCTAGTTTGCATAGAGCGTCGGCATTGGCAGGTAACCACATATCGTACTATGACCTTCTGGACATGTTTGTTCTTAAGCAGCACGAGGCAAACAAGGGATTCGCAATCCTCTCCAGCAATATACCAAAAAAATCAGAGTTCACGCTTAGATTTAATCAAAACAAAGAAGAGATGATCAGTATTAACTCCAAACTAAAGAAATTGGGTATGAATAACAAAATAATGTTTAACTTAGTAGCTAACGTATTCAACTTGGTTAAAGAGAAATCAAGCATTGTAAATGCGTCTCAACCTAATTCGATAATTTGCGGTTGTATTTATTTTTGGATTGTGTATACAAAGATCTCGAAGACCGACGACGAGTTCTCGAAGACGGTTGGCATCTCCAAGATGACCCTACTCAAAGTGTACGTCGCCGTGTGCGATGTTATTTTTAACTACATCCTAAAGAAGTTCTTCTCTATACTTCTTAAAAACTGCACCCCACGTCCGATCGAGGGGACGCCTAAATACAAAAGCATACTAAAGAAAACTAAAAACCTCCTCTATGGCCCCGATGAACGTATGCTTATCTACAACCCATTCGACCAGGAGAGTGTAAGCGTCGTGCCAATCCTTTCCAAACGGGACAAACTGGCGGACATAGAGGAGACGGAACTCCCTCTGGACGACGTCGATAACACGCTGGAGTGGAATATTCTGCTTAATAAACAGTATTACAGCCCCACCGATGTGTTTATGCTACATGTGAACTTGGTTCGGAGAAACGATAAGGAGATGTACTTTGATTTTGCCGAATACGATAAGATCAATGAAACCGAGGGTCTGGAGCTCCTCCGATCGCTGTTGATTAAGATTTTTGAATCTAACTACGAGTCTATTGACGAGGACGAGGAGGATTTAGAAGTGAGGAGTCATCTTCTTCTAAAACGGAAAATGTCTTGCCCCACCCCTCCTAGGTCCCCGTCTCTCAAAGAAATGCCCACAGAAAACGATATAGATGTGTTGGTTGAGAAAATCACAAAATTGTAAAATTTGAAAACACTTGACGCAGAATTATTTGATAAAGTAAAGGATAAATAATGGCATTTCAGTGCGATATCTGCTGTGATAAATTCACATGCAAACTCCGTCACCCAATCAAATGTGATAACTGCAATGCAAGCATCTGCCTGCATTGCTTTAGGAAATATCTCATGATGGAAGGGTCAGAGCAGGAATGCATGGCGTGTAAACAAGCAATCCCAACTGAATTCATTTTCATGCACACCCCCAAAGTGTTTAGAGACGAGTACATTAAAAAAGTAGTAGATTTGGACATCGCGAAGGAACGAGCCCTCTTAAAAGCAACCCAAGAGCGCATGGATGCCAAGGCCCGTGCCAAGATTCTGCAAAGCCGTGTGACCGCGCTCCAGATGCACTTGAGGAGATGCCCCGCCGACGACGAGATGACCACACTTCTCTATGACTCCGAAAAGGAATTAGTTCATTTATACAACACTGTTTTGGATAAGAGCGACGAGGAAATCAACAACATCAGTGTCTCCTTTTTCTGCCCACTGAATATGTGCACAGGACTCGTTCAGAAGGGTAAGTGCTGCGAGTGCAAGAAAAACATATGTGCTAAATGCAGAGAGGAGCGCCAAGAAAAACACGAGTGCAATAAGGATCTCCTAGACACAATCAAACTCCTGAAAAGAGATACCAGGCCGTGCCCAAGATGCAAAGTACCTATTCATAAAATAGATGGATGTGACCAAATGTTCTGCACTAAATGCAAGACAGCGTTTTCGTGGAGGACACTAAACATCCACGTAGGTATTATTCACAACCCTCATTACCACGAGTATATGGCTCATCTCAATACCGGAAACGTAGATATTCAAAACAATGACCCATGCGGCAATGAGTTAGATAAGGCGTTGGAAAAAATGACAAAAAGTAAAAAATTCTTAACTCTAAAGAATACTCCCGAAACGAAAGCGATAAAAACCAATAGCTTCATCCCCCGGGTCCTCAACGAGATCAACGCGCTCTTGCCAGTGCTCGCTAACGTGGTGCATGACGACGAGACGGTGCGCCATGAAAAGCAGCATCTGAGGGAATCGTATCTCAAACAAAGGAAAACAGGCAACTTCGAAAAAGCCGATACGAACTGGAAGAACCAGCTACGGCTCACATACAAGCGACGCGAAATGAAGAAAGATCTCATTAAATTGATTGAGGTGTTTGACAGAGGGCTCAGGGATTT
>Ga0308025_1001556_pt1 | contig 10838 bp, 17 predicted proteins | sample Neamet422_FD_201298 | JGI IMG/M metagenome (GOLD analysis project Ga0308025, IMG submission 201298) | Marine microbial communities from water near the shore, Antarctic Ocean - #422 | ecosystem: Environmental > Aquatic > Marine > Unclassified | place: Southern Ocean | collected 2014-10-03
AAGACTGGCTTAACGCCCCCGGCGAGCTCACCCGCATCGGCCGCACTCTGCACCTGGCGACGAACACCATGAACTACACGACGGTCGTGACGCGCCTCGACGAGGTGTGCATCCCCCGCGCCGAGGACACCTGCGAGGAGCCTGCCATCATCGTGAGCCAAGCCGTGCTGCTCGGGGTAACGGCGTCTGTGGCTGGGTCGTTTTTGCTCGGCGTGCCTCTGCTGCTGCTCTACGCGCGCGTCCTGGTGGCCCGGAAGCGCCGGCAGGATATCAGGGTGCGCCAGAAAGTGCGCGTCAGGCGCAGCAAGAAGAAGGGCGTCGAGAGCGTCGAGAGCGTCGAGAGCATGTCTTTACTTAACAACCCCGCCCCCCGGCGACCAGTCTCAGTTGCTAGCTCCGACGCTGTGCTGCGCATGCCGTCTAGATGGTCCGTGAGTAATGTGGTATAAATACATTGAGCGCGCGATCACATGCAGCGCCGAAATGAGCGCGCCACCCCCGAGCATCCACCAGCTAGCTTCCTCCATTGTTGATGCTAACAGCGCAGAAGAAGGCTCCTCCAAATCAAATTATGTTAACTGGCTGCCGGTAGTAAAGCTGGCTGAGGCGCACTACAAGACAGAGGGAGTGAAAGCCGCCGCTGCAAACGCCGTGCTGCCTGTTTGGGAGTGCTACACACAGGAGCACACAGAGCTGCAGCGGTCGTCGGGGGACGGGAGGCTAGCGGCGCTGCGCGACGCGCTGAACCACATGGACACCGAATACCCCCGCAGCGTCCACCAAAGGCAATTCCACGACGCGTTTACTGCGAGCTGCATCAGAAACATTTACAAGGAAGAGTACAGTGCCAATCATTTGCGGATTCTGGAAGAAAACGGGTGGGCCGAGTGCCGGCAGGAAGTGTTCATCTGCTGCCCGCGCAGGTTCGGGAAGACGTTCGCCGTCGCGATGTACGTCGCAGCATACGCGTGGTCCCAGCCGAATCAGCGGGTGTGCATTTTCTCCCCCAGTCGGAGGCAGAGCAAGATGCTGCTCGACCAGATTAAAAAGTTCGTGTGCATGTTCACGGGGGCGAACGACGCCATAAAGAAGTACAACCAGGAAGAATTGTGGCTCCAGGGTGGTGATGATGTGAACGACATACGAGTAGTTTGCTCCTACCCCAGCAAGGTTTCGATAGGTGCCACGACTAAACGCGCGAGAGTGGGATACGAAACGGTCACTCTCTCCCTCCCACTCCACCCCCTAACGATTTTTCACACACGCGGGTCGAGCTTGACAGCGCCGCAGCCCGGACTGTTGCCAAATCCCAGCACACGTCTGTGGATTTTGACGCTGTAGCTCAGCGGTAGAGCGCCGGATTTTTGATCCGGTGGTCGCGGGTTCGAACCCCGCCAGCGTCATATCATCATCATGAGGTCGCGCAGCTTGCGGTTGCGGGCCCGGGTGGCTGTGCGCTTGGCTATAGCCGCGGCAGAATTTTTCTTGCCCTTCGCGGCCGCGCTCATTCGAGCCCGCGTCGCGGCAGAATGCGGCGCCCGCTTCTTCGCGGCCGCACTCATTCGAGCCCGCGTCGCGGCAGTGCACGGCGCCCGCTTCTTTTGCGCCGCGCTGATTCGAGCCCGCGTCGCGGCAGATACCGGCGCCCGCTTCTTCGCCGCCGCGCTGATTCGAGCCCGCGTCGCGGCAGATACCGGCCCCCGCTTCTTTTGCGCCGCGCTGAGCTTCGCACGAGTCGCGGCAGTGCACGGCGCCCGCTTCTCGTGACCCGCGATCGCCGCCGCGCTGAGCTTCGCACGAGTCGCGGCAGTGCACGGCGCCCGCTTCTTTTGCGCCGCGCTGAGCTTCGCACGAGTCGCGGCAGTGCACGGCGCCCGCTTCTCTTGACCCGCGCTCATCCGCGCTCGCGTCGCGGCCGAGCGCCGGCCACCCCCTCCCCCTTCCGTGCAATTGTAGCCCGGGCCGTGGCACGTGTTGTACAGCGCGATGTAGGCTTTTTCCCACTCGTCCAAATGCTGCTCGTCTGGTACGAGTCGCATCACCCGCATGTCCCACTCGTCCCATGCCGGGTACTTGCAAATCGCGTTCCACAAAGCTGTCTGGCATTTTATGCTACTTTTCCGTGAATATTCTCGGAACCGGCGCGCCAAATTCACACTCTGTCCGACGTACTTTTTCCCGCTGGGCGACGTCAGCATGTAAATTCCGCTGGATGTTGGCCACGACATTCTGATCGTGGGTTAATCACGTATTTATGCACAACCCCCGCGCTACGGCACGCGTAAGTCCAGATGGAGGCTCCCGACATCCCTGCCGGCGTGCTCCCCCCAGCCCAACACGCGCGCCTGAGCAGCGCGGCGGCGTCGTCGTCCGACGCCCGCCGCTACGCGTACTTCATGGCGGCGGCGGCGTGCCCTGGTCTCCGCGCAGCGGCAGCGCACGCGCCCGAGTTTTGGAAAGCCGTGGGGTTGATCGCCGCCGACCACCTGGATTTCAAAATAGATGCTCGTGGGTTCCTCGATGCGGTGGCAGTAGCTTCTGTCGTTTCTCAAACGCCGCGCACCACTGGTGTGCGTCGTAGTACAGAGCGAGGGGCAGCAGCATCGCGTCGGCCCAATTCGGCGTGATGGTGAACTGCACCATAGCGCCCGCCCAGAATAACGCGGCGGTCGCCTCGGTGCTCCGCCACACCCACTCGTTGTACCCCCCGAGGACCAGCATGACGTAGAACGGCGCGTTCGCGATCGAGTAGAAAACGGCAGCGTGGCTGAACGGCGTCCCGACCCACCACCACGCGGCGCACCCGCCGACGACAATGGCGCGGTCGCCCGTGCTGTCCGTCCGCCCGTGCGCAGTCGCGGCGTAGGCAATGCTCACCAAGAAGAGGGACTCGAAATCGTCGTTGTAGCACCAGCTCGGAAAGGTGAGGAATATCAGGAGGAGGAGGAGGAGGACGAGGGCGTAGGCCGCGTTCGTCACGCACGCGCTGAGATCCGCTTCCTCCCAATGATCCGGAAGGTCCCACTCCACCGCGACAGACTCGTCGGTGAGGAAGCGGCGGAGAATGCGGTGCGTGGCGGTGATGGTGGCGCACATGAGGGCGTGCAGGAGGACCATTTTATCAGACCAGCGCCGAGTCCGTTTTGGTGTTTGTCTGCATATAAATACAATATGTGGTCCAGTTGTATAACCGACCTCGCTGTCAACTACATGCGCGCCTCGGCTTTCCTCTCGTTCCTCTTATGCGCGACGTCAGCAGCCGGTCTCAGTTTTGAAGGGGACCTCGCCGACCCTTCTCCTACCGCCGACTGCCACTTGATCACGGAAGACGGCGCGTGCCTAAAATACTTCGCAGATACGCCGACAGGCAGCCACCGGACGTGCGAGGGGCAGCATTGCCGCACGATCACGGATCAGGCTTTGTGCGACCTCGCTGTCGCCATTCCGACGGAAACCCAGGACGAGGAGGGGCTGGCGTGCTGCGCCGCCAACTATAAATGGGAGTTTGAGAATGATTTCCCGTGCGGTCAGTGGGCGGGGCTCCAGGGCCACGCGCAATGCGCCGCGACATGGACGCCCGCGTCCTCAACGGCGGTCAACACCGTCGATCGCGTGTCCGGGTGCTCGGTTCGGAAATCGCAGAAGCCCGACATAGACTACCCGGACAGGGTGACCCGGTTTACCGCTTTCCACAACGCGGCGCCGATGGAGGTAAACCCACCCGAGGTCCAGCGCCAATGCACGGCGAGTCAGATCTGCCTCTGCGACTGCACCGAGGTGGGCGCGCCCGAACCGCCCGAACCGCCTAAAATCAGCCCGGCGCGGCGGCTCTCGCCGTTCGGGTATAAGTAGGCGGGGCATCCGAGGTATTAGCGCGACCTGCTATGCCGGCGCGAACCTCGATTTCAATAGTGCTGTATCAACTGGCGCTCGCGCATGGGATCTACGTTTACATGGACGACGCAGGGGCCGGCGCCAACTGCGAAGCGCTCGACACGGGATGCAGCACGATTTTAAGTTTAGCAGAGTGCAAGGTGGCTAACAAATACGTCGAGGATGCAGGGACTGGTAGCGGCATTTATTTGCCTAATAAGGACTGGCCGCCAGTGCAGGTGGGGAGTGTAATACACCCACCCGGCTGCTCGTGGAACAAAGTGCACAAAGAGCTGTATTGGAACGAGTTTGTTTACGCCGATCATGCATCCGGAGCCTTTAAAGAGTGCGGGCCCGACGAGCACGGAGACCTAGTCTGCTTATGCGACTGCCCGGACCGAACTGCGGGGCCCTCCGCCCCCACCGCAACGCTCACACCCACCAATGCCCTCGTACCCACCCCCCCACCTACTAAGTTTCCGACCGCCTCACCAACAAGTCCAACCACTATCGCCCCGTCGCCTCAAATCAGCCCGGCGTGGCGGCTCTCGCCGTTCGGGGTATAAGTAGGCGGGGCACTCATAATAATATTATAATAATATAAGCTCGCCTGCGATGCCGACACGCGTCTTGATTTCAATAGTGCTGTATCAGCTGGCTCTCGCGCATGGGGCCCCTGCTGCTATTCTTTACATTACCGAGGCCCCTGCCGCGCCTACAGCGCCTACAGCGCCCACAATAGGCTACACGTACCCGCCGACAATAAAGTGCGTCGACGCCCCATTCAACACCACTCAGGGGTACGGATGCAAGGAGTGGCTGTCGCGCGGGTGGTGCCTCAAGCACGGGGACACGTGCTACCCTCAAGGCGGGGGCACGTCCACCTCGGCCAAGACGGCGTGCTGCGGCTGCGGCGGGGGGGTCGGGCCTAAAGGCCAATGGCACTACGGTGAGGACGAGAGGGTTAGGAGCATGACGGCGTGCCACGTGAGCCCCGCGGGGCGCGTTAGCCCGTTTTGGTGATTTGAGTTAACACTAACAACGTTTATTCGCACACACACACAACCACCGGACAATTCGCGTGCTCGTACTCCCCGTCCCAGTTCTGGCTGCCGTCCTCTGTGCACACCATGGCCTCCACGACGCGGTGCTCGTCGACCTCGCACTCGTCCGCGTAGAACTCACACCCGCACTCGCGGCAGGTGCTCCCCGGCAGAACAATCACGCGGCGCGGACACATTATGATCGTGGCTAGCAAAACGGGCACTCGAGCCAGCACCTCAGTTTTTCGACTCACGCCGAGCACGACTCGCACGCCAGCGAGAGCTGCGCCGCGCGCGCCTTTGGCTGCGTGCGGGTGTAGTACACGCCCGTCTTCAATTTTTTCAGCCACGCGTAGAATATGGCTGCGCTCAGCTTGGCGTCGGTGACCTCCGCGAAGTAGAGGGACCGGCTCTGAGCCTGGTCGATGTAGGGCGCGCGCCGCGCCGCGTGGTCGATCACCGCCTTCTGCTTGATCTCCCACGCCGTCTTGAACACGCGCTTGGTGTGGTCGTCGAGCTCGGGGTGTTCCTGGACGGAGCCACGGTGTTCCACCAGGAAGCGCTCGAACGCGGCGTCGTACTTGTCGCCGAGTGCTCTTTTGAGCACCTTGTTGGGGACGACGAACGTGCCGGCGAGGGTGCGCCGCGTGTAGAGGTTGGTGGTGACGGGGTCGACCGACTCCGAGTTGCCCAGGATCTGCGCCGTTGACGCGGTGGGCATGATGGCCGTGAGGAGGCTGTTGCGCATGCCGTAGCTCTCCACGTCGCGGCGGAGCGCGCCCCAGTCGAGCGAGGGGTGCGGCACGACCCCGGCGAAGTCCGGCGCCAGCGTGCCTTTCGACGCGGGCGAGCCCTGGTACGTGGAGTAGGCGCCGTGGCGCTTGGCTTGGTCGACCGATTCCGAGACGGCCGCGTAGTATATCTGTGGCGGGTACATATAAAGTCGCAACGCGCGCTGGTGAGATTCGAACATGGCGGAGGAGAAGAGGGTCAATATGACCGCCAAAGAGTGGGAAGCGATGTTAATGGACCACGAATTGCGTCTTACTAAATATATCAGCGAGATGCGCGAAGAGACGCAAAAAGAACTCGCTACGAGTGTGAGCGAGTTGCGCAATGAGATGCGCGAAGAGTGGCACGTCGACCTCTCGACCCTGCTCAATTTAACTGAAGAACTGATCATGAAATCCAGCGAAGAGTTGTTATCGAACCAGGTGCTTATTAAAAATGAATATGAACGGCAAGTGATACGCCTGGAAAGACGATTCGCCGCACAGGGTCACGCTTTCGACATTTTAGGGGATGACCTCAAAACTGCAAACAACCTTTGGAGGCTCGAGATCGACACGCAAAACAACAAATTGGTGGCTCAGATCGGCACGCAAAACAAATTGGTGGCTGAGATCAAGGTGCAGATCGAGGTGCTTAAAATCGAGTTTGCAAAGTTCAGCCCAAACGAAAAGGAGAACCGGGTGAGCAATCCGACGACGACCGCCAACGCGCCCGTCGGGGTCGACTACTCGCGCGGCGCATACTCACGTTAGCGAAGATCTTCTCGTTGAGGGCCATTGCCTCCTCGGACTCGTACGGCATGTCCAGCATGGCAAAGACGTCCGCCAACCCCTGCACGCCGATTGCGATGGGGCGGTGGCGCATGTTTGAGCGGCGCGCCTCCTCGGTGGGGTAGACGTTGCCGTCGATCACGGCGTTGAGGTTGCGCACGAGGATGCGCACGGTGGCCTGGAGATCTTTGAAGTTGAAGATGAGCTCGTTTGCCTCCGGGTCGGCGAAGCGCGGCAGGGCCACGGACGCGAGGTTGCACACGGCGGTCTCTTCGTGAGAGGAGTACTGCACGATCTCGCAGCAAAGGTTGGACGACTGCGCACAAACCACGATCAGCGGATGGGGGTCATTTTCTCGATGATTTTCGGCCAAGGAAGGGTCAAGAAAGCTGCGCTGAGTGATTCGCTGGTTAGCTGCGACGACTGCGCGGAGAATCCGGAGGTCGTCGCGGTGGAGATCGACCCGGCTCCTGCTATAGGCGACATAGTGCGATACTCGCTGGAGATAATCCAGGAGGAGGCGAACAGCGCAGAGGTGGCGCGCGGTGGTGGGGGTGAAGCAGTGCAAGCGGTTTTGCAGACCGGCGTGCCTTAATAACTCCTAGATGCTTCTGGTTGGAGCGCGCGTTGCATGTGTCTTTGAACATGATGTAAGGAGTCCCTGTCTCGACCATGGCACCTAGTATCTGCGTCCACAGCGCGCGCGCTTTGATGGTCGTGCGGCGGATGGTGCTCTTTGCCTCGTCCGCCTCGTACGCCTCGTAGAGCTTCTTGAACTCCTCGCCGTAGCAGTCAGCCAGCTCGCCGCAGTCTTTGGGGCAGAACAGGGTCCAGTCCGCGTCGTTCTCGACGCGCTCCATGAACAGGTCGGGCATCCACAGCGCAAGGAAGATATCTGAGCATAAAGGGGGCGGTTTGACGATATCAATAAAGGCTGGTTTGATCGGACCGCCGCTTTTTCGCAGTAGACCAACCACACTCGCCTCTGGCGCGCGCCTCCTCCGCGCCGGTGTTCTTGCGCAGCTCGAGAAACTCGCGCACGTCCATGTGCCACGGCTCGAGGTAGACGGCGATGGACCCCTTGCGCTTGCCGCCCCCCTGGTCCACGTACCGCGCCGTGTTGTTGAACACACGCAGCATGGGGACGAGCCCGTTGGCCTTGCCGCCCGTGCCGCGTATGTAGGCCCCCTTGGCGCGCACGTTGTGCACGTGGAGCCCGATCCCGCCCGCGCTCTTGGAGATGCGAGCGCAGTCGTGGATGGTGTCGAAGATGCCGTCGATCGAATCTGCGGGGGTGAGAATCACACGCAACCGGTGAGATTAAAGTAGCGGGGGTGAGATTAAAGTAGCGCAACCCGTTTTCCAAACTCATGGCCACACACACACACTCGCCGTCCTTGAGCGCCAGCAAAAAGCACGAGGCGCCCTGCTGGTTCTTCGTGCCCGCGTTGAAAAGCGTGGGCGTGGCATGCGTGGCGTACCCGAGGCTCATCGCGTCGTACGTCTCCACCACCCGGTTCCAGTTCTCGGCGCCGTGGATCCCGACAGCAACCCGGAGCCACATGTGCTGCGGGCGCTCGACGATTTCACCGTCCGCGCCCCGGATCAGGTAGCCTCGCACCAGCGTCTTGAGCGCGAACTCGTTAGCGCTCAGCAGGCGGCCGTCGCGCAGGTGGTCTATCAGCGTGTTGAGGCGCTCGCCGTAGCAGATGACGGCCATGGTGAACTCGAGCGACGGGTTCGGGTACCGCACGTCCGTGAACGCGGCGGGCGTGGTTTCGTACAGCGTGCTCAATGAGGTGGCGGGCGTCATTGCGCCTCAATCTTATGTCGGCTGAGACTCGGCGCGCTGCTACTTATAACAACCACATCTGCTCTGCTACTTATAAACTTATAACTCACGCTACCGTCTTGGCGCGCTTAAGCGGGGGGGGGGCCATGACCGCCGGGAGTGCCGCGAGCGCGCCGTAAATGTCCGTGTTGATGTCGTCGCCGGCCCCCTTGGCCTCGCCGGGGCCGTCTGCTAGCTTCTTCACGTACACGAGCTGCAGCTTCATGCCGCAGTTCTCGTTCACCACCCACATCTTGAGCTGCACCTGCGCGTTCACCAGGTCGCCTCCTTTCACGTGGCGCGTCATCTGAGACACCGAGACGGGGTCGCCGTCGTCGGTCGTCGTCATCTCGCCGCCGGGGGGGTTGAGCAGAGAGCCGAACGCGTTCACCACGCGCGGGGGGTTGAACTGCAGCGTGCCCGTGTTCTGGTTGTTGCGCCAGACGGCCTTGTACGCGTTGCACTTCATCTTGAGCATCGGCGGGAAGTCGCCGGTGAGGAAGAAATTCTTGCCCATGCACTTGCGCAGCCACTGCTTGCGGAACATTGGAAAGTCAGTCATCGCCGCGGGGTCGCAGGCGGAGGGTTGGCTGCCTTTCTTCATTTTCTTGACGTCCTCGTTGTCGTCGATGAATATCTTGATCATGTCTTGCTTGACCCTGACCAGCACCTCGTCGTTCTCCCATGCCTTGAGCGCCATCTCCTCGCCGACGCGGCGCAGTTTCACGAAGAGCTCGTTCTGCATCTTCTCGTGCATGTCGACCGCGTCGGCGTCCATGCCGCAGGCAGCGAAGCCACCCGCCTCGAGGTCAAGCGAGAACTTGGAGGTTTCGCGCGTCGTGCCGAAAGCAGGCAGCGGACGCTGGCTCATGGTCCCCTCGCCTTCGAGGTGGGCCCACTTAGCGCAGCCGAATACCCAGATTTTGGCTGCGAAATCTTTGCCTTGCTTCGCCGTGTTGGTGTCGACCATGTGAGTGCCGCCTGCGAGTGTGGGCAGCGAGTGTGAGCGGCGGGCTGCGGGCTGCGGGCTGCGTGCTGCGGACACTCGCGCTGGTTGTTGACGATTGTGTACCGGGTTTCGTCGAGTTTGTCCAGCATTTTCGCAAGCGGGGCCATAAAAGCAGCCATTGTGATCGTGGCTTTGATGTGTTGTGTTCGAAATTCGAGGTAGAAGAAAGGCCGCTAGATCGCGTTAGCTAATACTATATTTCTTGTCTTAAGACAATAAAATTATAATAATATTTTATTTCGAGCACCGGGCCCCCAGACTCAGACTCCGAACCTAAAATAAATATTATTATTATTTTCTTGTCTTAAGACAAGCTTGTCTTAAGACAAGAAGACAAGAAAATTATACTATATTTTGTCTTGAGCTAACGATCCACGCCCTATATTATCTCTCGGGAACTGTGAGCAAACCATAAGTATAAGGCCGTGATGGATGGCACTCTTGTGGCGGTGAAGACCATGTGGCTAGAGGCGGAGCGAAAGGCCACGCTGCAGGTCCTCCAGGAGACAAATGAGGCCAGGATGGCCATCCCAGCCTTTCTCAAGAAGAAGGCCACGCAATTTGCCATTCCAATTTGCCCTTACCAGGCGGATTGCGCTGATCCCAACGGCTACTGCTGTCGCTGGAATGCTTATCAGAGTGAGGGCGACTGCAAGATCTGCGGGGCGGGGGACTGCGACTGCGGAGCTGATCTTGCGAGGTGCGCTGCGTGTGAAACCTAAAGATAAAACATGTTCAAAAATTCGCCGCATTCGAACTATATCAGCTATCACGTGTTGCAAGATGCATGCTGCCAGTGATTAGCTGTGGAGCCATGGCGGGTGGTGGTGCGGAGACGACACTGCTGCTGAACCTCGAAATCTTGTCCCGCGTGAAGCCGCACGAGAAGGTCAACGCGAAAGCTGCCGTGCTGCACATCGAGCCTAACGGGTGGTGGCCTGTTGGGATTGCACGGTACTGGCGGTCGGACGACCGCGGTACGCTGATGAGCCGCGTCCAGGCGCTCGTCGAGGAGGCCAAACGGTATCTCCGCAACGCTCAGATTTCGTGCGACGGCGTGCGTCTCAAGCGCTTCCTCCGCAAGCTGGCGATGATGATTACTGGCCTCACGAATTTAAAGCAGACGTACGCCAACGACACGCAGACAGTAGCGCACCTGGAGCTCATCATCGAGTACATTAAAGAGGTGCTCAAGCGGTACAGCTATGAGCCGCCGACGACCGTGGTGATGGACGACTTTCACGGCGAGGACGACACGGACGACGAGGGGGGCGAGGAGGATGCTGCGACGAAGGTCAGCGTTATTGAATTGGAGTTGGACTAGTAAAACATATTTGGGTTCGGGATCTGAGTCCGGCTACTCCGGCGCGCGAAAAAAATCGTGTTTAATTTTCAAGACAAGAAAAGAGAAGAAAAGTCGCAGTTCCCGAGGCCTGGTAAGATAAGATAGGGCGTGGATCGACAGCTCAAGACAACAAGACAAGAAAAAATTAATAATATTATTTTTTGGGTTCGGGATC
>Ga0308025_1001563_pt1 | contig 10783 bp, 8 predicted proteins | sample Neamet422_FD_201298 | JGI IMG/M metagenome (GOLD analysis project Ga0308025, IMG submission 201298) | Marine microbial communities from water near the shore, Antarctic Ocean - #422 | ecosystem: Environmental > Aquatic > Marine > Unclassified | place: Southern Ocean | collected 2014-10-03
TGAAGATTCTTGACCTTCATCGTTGATGGCCCGTGAAAGAATGAGGACATAGTCTTCATCTTGACGGATCCAATCGGATTTCACTGAAACGTCGAGGTACCAATTGTTCACATCGCCACCTGCATCGACCCAGCCCTGCAGTTCTCGCACGGTGCCAGATTCAAGGTGTTGCTCGATGCGAATCTGAACCGCATCATACGCACCGTCATCGCCGTCGATTGAGGTGCCTGAAATTCGAGTGCGATCATCTTCGATCCACCACGAGCCATTGGTTGGTTGTTCCATTGTTACGTGGTCGCCAGACCCGTTACCTGTCGGAGGTGGAGCGACAACATCGCCGCCTCCATCAAGGGCTGTGCATGACCGATCCAAGACGGTGTCGATGGCACATGATGCATCGATTAGGCCGAAGCCCCAATCTGCATTCCACCGGTTGGAAATTGAAGGTTCGGTTGCTGTACCACGTTGTTCTGAAGAGTTCCGGAGGATGTCCTTGACTTCTTGTGGGGTCAGCGAAGGTTCTGCTTGAAGCATTGTTGCTACAACGCCTGCTGCGATTGGTGTGGCCATGCTTGTCCCGTCCTTCTCATCGTACTCATTGCTCGCCAATGGGCGGCCGGGCTGGCCTGGGAACGAAGAACCGGTTTGAGCTGTAGCTGACATGATGCCTGAACCGAATGAGGTGATGTCTGGCTTCAACTCGTCCCATTCATCTTCGTCACCGTCATCAAGGCGTGGGCCTGTGTTTGAGTAATCGGCCACGTTGTCATTGGATCGGTTGACTGTTCCACGGTCGGTGGCTGCACCGACTGAAATTGCTGCATCTGCACTGGCGGGGGATGGCACGCGATTGGTGCCGTCGTTGCCCATGGCAACCACGCATACGATCGAGGCATTGACTGCATCGTTGACGAGGCGTGCTTCAGCACCTGAACCATTGTCACCTTGATCACCGGGATTCAGCGGTGATGATGCTGAACCAAAGGACATGGAAGCGACTTGAATACCGCGACTGGAGGCGTTGTTCCCCCAATCTGTGTTGACGTTGTTGATGATCCATTGGATGCCGTTCAAAGAAGCCTGTGAATTGGTGCCACCTGTGTCTGTGAGGACCTTTACGTCCACAAGGTAGGCGCCTGGTGCTGTCCCCATGTGAACCCTCGTCGAATCTCCAGTGCCCACAACTGACCCAGCAACGTGCGTGCCGTGCCCATTGCCGTCATCAGGATCTTGGGTTCCGTCGGTTGCACCTGCGGATGAGGTAGCATCGTACCCGGCCACCCATTTTTGATCGTCGTAGGAAGTTGCATCTTCTGTCGGTTCGTCGTCTTCGTCATCGAAGTCGTTGAGGGCTTCATGTTCGTTATCTACGCCGGTGTCCAAGACCGCTACAACGACATCTACGCCAATGTAATCTCGCTCGTATGCTGACTGAGAGTAGACTTCTGAAGGGCGAGCACGTGCTGCTTTGGCTGCGACATCGTTGAACGGAATCATCACGTTCTGCATCTCGATAACAACGACACCGTACGAGGCATAGATGTCCATCAATGCGCTGATTGGCACCTTGTCCACTGCGATGGAATCAATGTCATCCAGCACCTGGAACCACGCACCTTGCTCTTCGCCAATCCATCCGTGAACTTCGAGCATGGTTCGTAGGGTCTCGATTTCGCTTTCACCAGGGTGCCAAGCATAATCGACCACAATGGCGACTGTTTTGCGTCCATCGTTGCCGATGATCGCCGTAGGAGAGACGGATTCTGCCCCGGCAAGAACGCGCTGTAGGCGATCGTCCATTCCATTCCAATCAAGGTCGGGGCCGTAACTTTGCCACCATTCGATGCCCTCAGAAGAAGGGCGTTCACCCCGATCAATGTCTCGGAGAGGGCGCATGCACAGGTCATCACCACACATCAACGGAGGGAGTCCGTCAACGAGGATGGGGTCGGCAAAAACCTCAGGCACATCAGCTGATTGAACCGTCGATTCAGTCGCCATTGCGCCCAGGTCAGCGATCAAGAAAACCGCTACCAACATGAGGGAGATGAGGGGTGTTTTCCGGGAAGATTCGTCACTCATCGTCATCCACTCGCCCTTTGGTGGCGGCGGATGCCTTTGAGGGTATCCGTGGAATGTCCCCTCCCCAGCCCCTTAGGGGCTAGGGGAGTTAGAGATCAGGGCCAACAGAGATGCTCGTGGTTCTTGGAGCATTGCAATTGAGGGCCACCCTTTCGCTCAACCACGCCCAGCGACCCTTCGCATTCTGGACACGTGGCCAGTTCGGCAAGATGCTCCATCCATGCGAGGCGGGTTTCAGGTTCATCGGCAGAAGCGAGCAAGTTTCGAAGCGGTTCTCGGATTGAACGGGGCATTGGAAGGCCTTTTGCAGTCCATGGATCGTCGATACCAGCAAGGTCGACCATGTTGGCTTTCACTTGGTTCAAACGAGCGCGCACATCGCTGGAAGAACTTGGCCCGTCGTCTTGGACCCCAAGCGCATATGGGCCGCCTTTTGCAATAAAGGGCAGCAGGAAATAAGCAGCCAAGAAACCGCCGAGGTGGGCCATGTGAGCAACGTCGCTGGCTTGGTTCAAACCAAGGGTTTGGTAGGCACGGGCGACTTCGAGTGCGAAGTAAATCAAGGCGATGACATACACGGGCCACTTGCGAATCAAAATCAAAGGAAACGCTATTTCATCGCGTGGCCACCCTGCGAGGTAGGCTCCAAACAGACCAAACGCTGCCCCGGATGCACCTACAGACGGAGTGTTGGAATCAAGGTTCATGACCCACCAGGCAATCGAGCCACCGAGCAAACCAACAACATACACTGCCGCAAAACGTTTCATGCCCAACCGTTGCTCAAGTGGAACACCAACGAGCACAATGACGAGGATGTTGCCGAGCACGTGGGTGGCGTCAAGGGGGCTGTGGAGGAAACCTGCCGTAACCAGCGTATGTGGCCAGTCAAAGACGCCGATTCGCGACGGAATCAGCCAGAAATCATCCCAGAGGTAGGAACCCGTGACCTCGAGCAGGCCTTGCCTCAATAAAAACAGGTAAAGGACTTGCACAATGTAGGCTAAAAGTAACCCTACGGTCAACGACAAAGCAAGCGAAGATTTGTGACGAAGGGCCGAGGAGATGGGCCACAGAAGCGCAAGAAACCACAGACCGAGAAGGGTCCATTCCCCGCCCCCGAACAGGTCCATACCACTGGCCATACCCTTTCCATACTGGGCTGACTTTTGAGACCATTGGGTAAAATGAGGCAGGCAAGGATTGATGACAACTCACCCGCTGGCAATCTCATGGCAGAGGCCCTTCTAAACATCGAAGGCGTCGAAGTCCGTCGGGGTATGGGCGTCGTCTTATCGGCGTTTGATTTGACCCTCGCCTCAGGTGAAATTCTCGTCCTCCATGGGGCGAACGGCGCTGGTAAATCCACCGTCATTGAAACTGCTGCGGGCCTCCTGCCCCTCGAACAAGGCAGCGTGGCTCATCATCAAAAGATGACATCCCATGCCGATGGGCGGCGCATCAAACCCACCTCTCCGTTCGGACTTACCCTCCAAACCAACGGGGTCATTGGCAGTGAACGAGTCCATTCGCACCTCACTGCGGTCGCCGAATTATCGGATGCTTCCCTTGAACTCAATCCATTGTTGGAAGCCTATGGTTTGCAACATCGGGCTCAAGACCGAGTTGCTCACCTTTCGGGTGGCCAAGCACGAAAAGTCGCTGTTCTTGCGGGTTTGATGCCCGCAATGCTCGCAACATCGCCTTGCTTGGTCTTGCTTGACGAGCCGGATTCCGGTTTGGATGAAGCGGCGATTGATTCACTTTGCGAACACGTCACAACGCTTGCTGCGGCAGGGCATGGCTTCTTGATCGCCACACACAACCCGCGTCTGTTGTCCATCGCTACGCACTTGCACGACCTCAACACCAAAACCAAACACAATTCTGTCAGCGACGAACCATGGGTGCCACTTGGAACACCTGCACCTTCGAAATGGCTTTTGGTTCGAACCGGTCACCGCTACAGCCGTTCGACCAGTGCAGGTTTTGCCAGAAATGGCCTTGCAGCATTGATGGTGCTTGGATGTGTTCTTGCCCTTGGCGATCCATCCGTTTTACCAAAGGGATTGTGGGTGACTGGAGGCGTGCTGGCACCAGCATTTGCAGCTGGTCTTGCCGGCGACCCTACGACGCACCTCATGCGTGAAGGGCGAGCCAATGATTGGTGGCGGGCACAGGCTCAAAGAACCCCGAATGCACTGGGACTCGGCCTTGGAATCGGTGCATGGACCACCGCACTCTCAAGCGTTCTTTTCCTCGGAGGTTTGGACCTGTGCCTCATCGCAGCAGGAGCGGTTATTGGAGAATTGACCATGGCAAGCGTTCGGGCGTTGTACAACTCAACGCATCGACTTTCCCGACCGAACGCTGTGTTCATTCGTTTGCTCCTCCCCGCCTTTATCCTCCCTTGGGCCTTGATCGTTAGTTGGGTATCCAACTGGTGAGAACACCCAAGTTCAAGAAGGGGAACCGCGGGGCTGATACCATGGCAGGTCGGAGTGCGGAGGCCCTCTTGGGCATCGGTTTCCTCGGTGTGATGACCACCCTCTACCTCGGGTTTCAATGGGCACCAAGCGTGTCCATCGATGCGTTTGAATCCCCTGCTGCCCAGCGTATTTTTTACTGGCATGTGCCTGCTGCATGGGCTGCATTCATTGCTTTCGGCGTGCTCTTTGCTGGGTCGGCTTTGTGGTTTTTCAAACGCAGCCCGCTCGGATGGCGCTTGCATGTAGCGGGAGCGGAAGCGGGATTGGCATGCGGGCTGATGACCGTTTGGTCAGGATGCGTTTGGGGGGCTGCTGAATGGGGCACTCCGTGGGATTGGACCGATGTTCGATTGAACACTTTTGGCTTGTTGACATTGCTTGCTTTGTTCCTTGTTCTTGGAAGGCAATCCCAACCCGATGGTGTTGAGACGCGCGATACCTTTTCCACCTTCGGCCTGTATGGTTTTATTCTCGTCCCATTCACCTACATCGCCACCAGAATTTGGGAAATCCGACACCCTGGTCCAGTCATTGGATCTGGTGACGACAGTGGATCCCTTTCGGGCGACATGACGGTTGTTCTGTTGATCGGCGCGCTTTCATTCACTGTGTTCATCCTTGGTCATATTCTCATGTCCATGCGTATCACGGGCTTGGAACAGCGGCTTGAGCAGGCACAGCATCAAATCGACGGGGGAAAATAAATGGACGGAATGAACTATCTCACAGTTGCTTATTTGGGTATGATTGCAGGTATTGCTCTTTGGACATGGACGGTCGTCAACCGTTCAAAATCAATCGAAGCGAGGCTCCATGCCGTTGAAACAAGCATGGGAATCGTGGCGTCGGATGCCGATACAATCGCTAAAGAACAGGCCGAGTGAAGCACTCGGCAAGCCACAGGTTGAATACGAGAACCGCAGGCGTCATGGTGAGGCAATCGTATGACACTCGAACTCGGAGGGGAATTTTGTCTGGTTTGTGGTGCAGAACCGCCACTTTTCGGAGACCGGATGTGCGAGCCATGCTTGCGGAAGCGAATCCATCTCGTCAAAGTCCCTGAAAACGTACCATGGGTACGCTGCGCTCGGTGCGGCATCGTAGAAATACAGGGGAAATGGGTTCTCATCTCTGAAGCAGAGATTTGGGATGAACTCATTCAACGTCACGTCGTCTTCCACAAAGATGCCGTTGACATTGGGTTGGCCCATGAATCCAGAACGGTCTCAGATCGACACACACTCCTCCACTTGCAAGTTGAAGGCACCATTGAGGGTTTAAGTTTCCAAGAAGAACACACCATGCGAGCAAGAATGGCCAACGGTGTTTGCCTGACATGCACACGACGGGCAGGGAATTACTTCGAAGCGACGGTACAATTGAGATCCACTGGCCGCCGATTGAGTGAAGAAGAATTCACCGATTTACGAATCACATTGGACAAGGTGATGGAAGAAATGGCCGATGACCCAATGTTCTTCATCACCTCGGAAGGCCCCGTCACCGGTGGATATGACATCGTTCTTGGAAACAAGGGCTTGGCTCGAACCTGGGGCCGTCATTTGGTGTCTGAATATGGTGGGCACATTGCAGAATCCAACACTGTTGCTGGCCGTAAAGACGGCGTTGATGTGACTCGCCTGACCTTGCTTTATCGCAAACCAGGCTATGAAATTGGAGATGTTTTGCGATGGCGTGACAAGTTGTGGCGAGCCGCTTCATGGACCAAAGAAGGGGCCATCATGAGCCGAATCGACCGACAAGAGCGAACCGGAGCAAGTTGGCGAGATCTCGAATCAGCCAATGTCATGACTCAAATGAGTGAGCACAACATCGTTGAATTGATCACACAAGATGCTTCCGTGGGTGAATTCCTCGACCCAAGTACGTGGCAAATGACCTCGGTCCGACTCCCATGGGATTACCTGAAAAGCCGACCACTGCGCGTCACGCAGGTGGACGATGAGTGGGTCGCATTGCACCACCTTGGTTGCGATGAAAAAGAAGCAAAGGTGAAAAAATGACGAGCGACGATCCCTCCAAGGGTGAACCGATCCCAAGCATGGAGGACCTCGCCCTTGCCCTCGATAACGAAGGCATGATTGGCTTCACTCGGGCCTTTGTTGAAGACCTTCGACAAGGATTGGCACATGCCACACCAGAACACTTTCCTTGGATTGAAACGCTTCGCCAGACCAAATGGACCGGTGTCCTTTGCCTTGGTATGGGCGGTTCTGCAATCGGAGGAGATTTCCTCTCATCCCTAGCGACCTTCCAGGGAAGCATCCCCGTTCATGTTCAACGCGATTACACCCTGCCTGCATGGTGGAACCCATCATGGTTGGTCCTTGCCACCTCACACAGTGGCAACACCGAGGAAACGCTTGAAGCAACAGAAACAGCCCTAAAGGCAGGCGCCACGACAATCGCAGTTTCGACCGGCGGCATCATCGCTGGGCTCCCCGAACTCTATCCGCAATGTTTCCTGATTCCTTCCATAGGAGGCCAACCACCACGCAGTGCGTTTGGCCATATATTCAGCCGCCAACTTGGCTTGCTCCGCCACCTTGGCATCCTCCCTCTTCCAATCGAAGGGGCTGATGAAGCGATGTTGGAAAGGTTACAACGTGCCATGGATGACTTTGACATTCTGAACGACCCCGAAGGTGATATTGCGCAACTCGCCATGTGCATGATTGATCGCCCTATCGCCCTTTTGGGTCCAACCGAAATGACCCCGGTGCTCAATCGCTACAAAAATCAGCTCAACGAAAATGCCGCACGGTTTGCTCGCGTTGGTGTTGTTCCTGAAATGAACCACAACGAAAGCGTTGCTTGGGGCGGCGTTGGTGACGACAAAGATGCATCAGGCATCGAGCACGTGCTTCTTTTGTTGACATGGAATGGCATGCACACCCGAGTTCAACGACGTATGGATTGGATGATTGCCCATGCGGCAACCGACTATGCTTGGAAGATTGAAGGTGAAGGAAGGACGCTGCTTGAATCGATGCTCCACCTGTGCATCCTCACCGATTGGATTTCACTTGCTCTCTCGTTCTTGCACGGGAAGGACCCTGCTTCAATCGGTCCTATCTCAGCCTTGAAGGACCATCTTGAGTCCGTCAACTGATCAATACAATCGACCCAAAACGAGGCGTGGATCGGGGTAATCTCGAAGCGCTTGCTCTCGATCTTCTCGGCGTACAACACCTGGTAAATCAGCATCTTTTGGTTCGACCAATGAGAGTTGGAAATGGACATGGGGCTCCCAGCCACCGTTTTCTTGCTTGGTACCCATTCGTGCCATGGCCGCCCCTTTGGTGACAGAATCACCTTCGAAAAGCCCATCAAGGCTCTCAGTGGACAGGTGGCCATAGAGTGCCCAAATGGTTCTGATCGGGTTGACATTCTGTGGCGTAGGTGGCCACGACAAGTCGTATTCAACAACGATGGTGGGTCCATAAGATCCATCCTCTGCATTGATGCCGAACGAATGAATTTTACCGTCTGCAAAGGAATGGACAGGCGTCCCTGCTGGCGCCCCAAGGTCGATGCCAACATGGACGTCGCGTACCCCTTCAAACAACGGCGTCAGGTACATGCCCGGACGGACTTCATCGTACCGACCAATCTGGTAGGCATACGGGCAGGCCCAATCTTGCGGTGGGCCGCGTGAGAAGTTGAACACCCAGTAGGGCTCGTTGAACACCACGACGGGTGCGAACGCCTGTGGTGCACTGCTCATGGCGTTGGTATCGCCCACTTTCTTTTGATTGTTGGCCGAACAATGAAAGCCTCAACCATGATGCTCGCACATGCTCTTGACCGCGTTGCTCTTGCTCGCAGTCACGGTTGTGCCCGGTTATGCTCTTTGCAAGGTCTTGGATGGCAGTGCCGATCGGCTGCGAAAAGCATTGCTTAGCCCGTCGCTTGGCCTGTTGTTAGCGTACGGAATTGCAGGGGCACTCGTCTACACCAACTTGTGGGCGTGGGGCTTGATGACGGCTTGCCTTTTGTTGCTTAACGCCTATGCGTTGCTTCGGTTGCAGCGGCGTGCTGATGAAACAAAGTCACTCACTCCTTGGCAGGCGCTCGAGGCAGCGATGCATGGTGAAATAACTTCAACTGAGGAATCTGTTCTGAGCGAGGAGGTGACGGCGCAACGGTGGTTTCAATCTCACCGCAAACCATGGATTGTTGCCCTTGGAGGCATGGTGGCCCTCAGTTGCCTCTCCCTTCCGTTTATGCAAACCCTTCCGTTTGGTGTCGACTGGATCGGCTTCTCGATGCTCAGTGGACAAATCCATGCCACGGGTACAATGATGCTGCCCGGGACAAATGAAGGGTTCTGGACCTATCCCCCTGCGTTTCCATCGCTCGCAGCATGGTTACAAGGCGCTCTTGGATTGACTTCAGGTCAGGCCGTGTTCCACCTGGGCCACTACAGCCTGTTCGCCTTGGTGCTCGGCATCGGTGGTGCGATGGACAGGCATGGCGCAGGGGCGCAGGGCATGTTGGCAATGGCTTTGGGTGCGGGCTTATTTGCCAAAACCTTCGATTCCGGTTATCCGACTGTCGCAAGCCAATTGGGTTTGGTTGTTGGACTCCTGGTGCTGCTTCGCCCGACTTCCACCCGTGGTAAACATCACACTCGAGGCTTTGTACTGGCTTTTCTTTGCGTCGCCTTCATCCACCCAACAGGGGCTATTTACCTCGGCATGCTGATGGCAGCGCATCTTTTGATCGGTTTCCGCCTTGATGAAAAGCACGGTGCTAACGTCCAGAAACTATTGATGGTGAGCGCCGGATTGTTGACCGCAGCTGCGGCGATTGCACTGCTCGTTTTGGCACCGAGAATGCTCGATGCTGCTGTGTTCGCTGAATACGGATGGCAAGGGGGCAGACCGCTTGCAACCTACAATCTGGTCCTGCTCATTGGGGGGCTGCTTGCCGCTTGGCGACTTCGGGGATCGGTCGAGGGAATGCTGTTGGCCACGTGGTTTGGTGGCTTGTGGTTGCTGAGCGGCATCCACCTCATTGAGGGCTTAGAACAAATCCCAATCCTCTCTCTTCTTTCGTATGTGCTGTATTCGATGGGGCTCCATGCCTTCCATGTCCCACTCGCTGCTATATTCGCGCTGCTGTGGAGCGACACCACCAATTTGACATCCGTGACTAAACAGAAGGGACTCATGGGTGTTGGATGGGACCCACACCTCCACCGACACATCGTCACGGGGCTCTTAGTGAGCGTTATGGCTGGCATCCTCATTGGAAACTTGCTGCTGGTTCAAGTGAGCCAGCATGACGAACTGCGCCCGATGAGCAACGGTGATTTTGAACTCATGGCAGATGTAGAAAACCTTCCCAGTGGGAGCATCGTTTTCTCCGAAAATGCTCAATGGGGGTATGTTCTTGACGCTCCTTCCCACGTTCAATTCACAAGTTTACCGACGCTTGGTTTGGTCCAATTGGAAACATCGATACAAGCACAGGCAACATCAGCGGTGTTTGGTGATCTGCCACTGGCGATTAAAGCACTCAACATCACCCACGCCGTTTCTTCCCCGATCGGAACCGCAGGGTGGTTCCTCGGTGCCTCTGCGTATTGGTCGATGGTAGCAGAACATTCTGGCAGTGTTCTGTGGGTGTTCGATTCAACCGGGAGTTCAGACGAACATGAGTTCACATCGGTCGACAAAAGTTCCTGCGTCAATGCTTGCACAATGCGAGATGACCCTTGGCGAGACCATAGGTTTCGAGACCCGCTCGACCTTGGTGACCAACGGCCGTTTATCGAAGAGGGGCGCACTTCAACGCTGACGTACGCTCTTACCAGCGAACTACAGCAAAATCGAACCGTCTGTGTGATCTATGAAGCAGTGGGTGATCTTGGAGATCTTTCCATCACCATCGATGCCCATCAAACAACGAGCGTCGAGGTACCACATGCACGAGCAGGTTGGCATTCAACCTGTGCTCACGATGTCGAACTGACCTCTTCGGACATCACACTCACACTCACTTGGGAAGATGGTCCGGACTCTGGAAGCCGTTGGATCAACCCCATCGGTTTCTCAGGTCGAGGTGATGCGCTCTTCGACCGCACTGGACTCCGAATGCACTGGCTTGAATTAAGGGATTGAACACGAGATGTTGCGAAGCGATGATAGCCACGGCGGTTTAGAACCGACCATGAAGCGCGTCAT
>Ga0308025_1001565_pt1 | contig 10781 bp, 10 predicted proteins | sample Neamet422_FD_201298 | JGI IMG/M metagenome (GOLD analysis project Ga0308025, IMG submission 201298) | Marine microbial communities from water near the shore, Antarctic Ocean - #422 | ecosystem: Environmental > Aquatic > Marine > Unclassified | place: Southern Ocean | collected 2014-10-03
GTCTACCATGAATATTTTATTTAAATGCTATTTCTCTTGCGGCCATGATCAATTGATCGGCTTCTTCCCTAGGAAGGGAAAATTCTTCCAAATATCCTTCTATTTTAATTTTTTTTCCTTTTATTTCATCAAAACCACCAATTAATTCATCAGATGATAGGTCAGCAAAATCACTCAACTTTTTAATATTTCTTTGCCCAAGTAATACTAGCATCCCCTGGGTGATTCCTTTGAGATTTACCAGCATGTCCTCCATTCCTAATTCTTTCAATTTTCTTGAAATTTCATCTTTTTCTTTAATTAAGTTCTCTTTTGATCTGTTAATTAACTCACTTGCAGTTGCCTCGTCTATACCCTCAATTTTAGTGATCTCCTCTGGGTTTGCTTGAGCTAGATCTTCGATGCTCTGCATGCCTTCGGAAACCAAAAGTTGGCCTAGAGTTTCATCTACTTCTAAACTCTTTACTAGATTTTCTGTTCTTTCTTTAAAATCAGCTTGTCGTCTTTCAGAGTCTTCTTGATCTGTTAGAATATCAATTTCATAATTAGTTAATTTTGAGGCAAGTCTAACATTTTGACCCCTTCTACCAATAGCTTTACTTAGATTTTCTTCAGTTAAAATTACGTCTATTCTTTTATTGTCTTTATCGATTAATACTTTTTGAATTTCAGCTGGTGACAAGGATTCAGATATTAAAGTCGGTAAATCTTCTGTCCATTTTATAATATCGATTTTTTCACCATGTAATTCATTGACTATAGTTTGAACACGACTTCCTCTCATTCCAACGCAAGCTCCTACTGGGTCAATTGAGCTTTCTTTTGATGAAACACAAATTTTAGCTCTACTACCGGGATCTCTAGCAACAGCTTTTATTTCAATTATTCCTTCATAAATTTCAGGTACTTCTTGAAAAAATAATTTAGCCAAAAATTGCGGATGAGCTCGTGATAAGAATATCTGATGTCCTTTAAGTTCTTTCTTTACTTCATAACAATAAGCTTTTACACGGTCACCATTTTTTAATATTTCTCTAGGAATAAGTTCGTCTTTTTTTATTACTCCCTCAGCTTTTCCAAGATCAACAATAATATTTCCATATTCAGATCTTTTTATAATTCCACTTAAAATTTGATCTTGTTTTTCAATAAAATCTTCATACTGTCTATTTTTTTCTGCTTCTTTAACTCTTAAGCTAATAACTTGTTTAGCACTCTGTGCAGCAATTCGTCCAAAGTCAATTTGGGGTAAGTCTTCAAATATTTGATCTCCAACTTTTAGATCTTTGTTTTCCTGTTTTGTTAATTTTACATCATTTAAAATTATTTCTTTACTTGAATCCTCAACTATATCAACGATGTCTAGAACTTTTTGAATTTTGATTTCACCACTTAATCGATCTATGATGACTCGAATATTATTTTCTGTACCAAATTTTGTTAAAGCAGCTTTTTGTATAGCACTTTCCATAGACTCTAAAACTATTTCTTTATCTATAGATTTTTCATTTGCAACCGCTTCTACTATTCTTAGTAGTTCAACTTTATCTAATCCTCTGTTTAACATTTTTTCCTTTTTAGTTAGCTCCAAAAAAAAATGGGCAAGAGCCCATTTCGTAAACACATAATTTTTTCTACTTCTAATGAAAATTTAAGGCTTTTTCAAGGTTACATTTTAAAAAAACTAATTTTATCAGTTTTTTCCCAAGAAAATTCATCTTTATTTGGGGATTTCCTTCCGAAATGTCCGTAAGCAGATGTAACTTCATAAATAGGCTTATTTAAACCTAATAGTTCTCTAATACCTCTTGGTGACAAATCAAAATTTTTTTCAATTTTTTTTTTTACATCTTCATTTTTGTCTTCATCTTTTTCTGCTAATTTTACGTATATAGACAGAGGTTTCGAAACACCTATTGCATAAGCAAGTTGAATTAAACACTTGTCTGAAACTCCTGCTGCTACAATATTTTTTGCTAAATATCTTGAAACGTAAGCAGCTGACCTATCAACTTTTGTTGGGTCTTTTCCAGAAAACGCTCCACCTCCATGTGGTGCTGCACCTCCATAAGTATCAACAATAATTTTTCTGCCGGTAAGGCCGGTATCACCATCTGGTCCACCTATAATAAATTGACCAGTGGGATTAATATAAACTTCATTATCATCTAGTTCTTTCAGTAAATTTTCAGGTATAGATTTTTTAATATAGGGATAGATAAGATCTCTAACCTGCTTTTGGTTTAAGTCTTTTGAATGTTGCGTTGAAATCACAATAGATGTAACATTTTTTGGTTTATCATTTTCATAATACATTGAAACCTGGCTTTTAGAATCAGGCTCTATTCCTTTTAACAAACCTTTTTTTCTATCTTCTGCCATTAATCTTAATATTTTGTGAGAGTAATGAATTGGTGCTGGCATCAATTCGTCGGTTTCATCGCATGCATATCCAAACATAATTCCCTGATCTCCAGCTCCTTCGTCTTTGTTGTTTTTTGAGTCAACACCCATAGCTATATCTGAAGATTGAGAGTGCAGATGCGACTCGATTTTAGTCTGTTCTTTCCAACTAAAACCATCCTGATCATAGCCTATATCTTTTATGCAATCTCTAACCTTTTGAATTAATTCTTCTTTTTTAATTTCAGGAGCTCGAATTTCTCCTGCTAAAACTACTTTATTAGTTGTTGTTAGAGTTTCACAAGCAACTCTAGCATAAGGGTCACTTGATAAGTATGCGTCAACAACCATATCTGAGATTCTATCACAGACTTTGTCTGGATGACCCTCTGAAACGGATTCACTTGTAAAAAGATAACTATTTTTCATTTTTTTTTAAAACAATAAAAGATAAAGCACATGTAAATAAAAGAATAAAAAAAATCAAATCAATTTTTTTTTTTCTGTGTGTATTATTTATAAATGGAACATTAAGTTCTATGGCTCCTCTTTCGTACGTTTTTAAAGCCTTTTTAACTACACCTTTATTGTTTATAAAAGCACTAAATCCTTTATTTGCTGATCTTGCTAAATAAACATTACTTTCTACAGCCCTAAAAATAGCTTTAGCAAAATGTTGGCTAGGTCCTATAGTTTCACCAAACCAAGCATCTTCTGAAATATTAACAATTAAGTTTTTTTGCCTTTGGCTTAATTCTGGAAAGATTATTTCGTAACATATTAAAGGTAACATTTTTAGATTGCCTAAAGTAAAAAGACTACTATTGGTACCTCTTGAGAAAGAACCGTAGCCTTCAGTAATTTTTTTTAACCCAAATTTACTTAAAATATTTTCAAATGGTAAAAACTCACCAAAAGGGACTAGTTTAATTTTGTTGTATTGAAAAATAATATCTAATTTATTATTCGTAATAATTAGACTGTTAAATGTGTTGGTATTATTTGAATTTTCTTGAAGTGTATTAGAGCCAAATAAGATTAAATGATTGTCTGAAAATGCTTCTTCAAATAATCCTTTATATTCTTTAATTTCATTAAAATTAAAGCCTGTAAAGACTCCTTCAGGCCAAATGAAAAATGTTTTTTTATTAACTTCAGGATCACTATATTTTATTAAATTTGATATATTTTTTTCTAAATCTGTATTAGATAAATTATATTTTAAATCAAAGTTAGGTGAGATAATTTTCATATAAACTGAATTTTCTGAATTTAGTTGTAAATTAGCTAATTTTTTATCATTCATTTTAATTACTGATGATCCGTAGATATAATTGCCAAAAAATATAAAGCTAATAAAAAAAAATAACCAAAGATTAATTTTTTTTTTGTTGAACAACAATAAAAGCGGGGTGCTATAAATAAAGATACATAATAAATTGAACGCAAAGAAACCGAGATAAGGTAGAGACTGTAATGTTTCTGGTTTCCAAGACCAAGTATATGACCACAGATTCCAGGGGAATCCTGAAAAAATTTTAGCACGCACGTAATCCATAAAGGCAAAAGAACTTGAAAATAATAAAATAGATGTAAAATTATTTTGTAAAAATGGTCCAGCGATTAAATTCCCTATACCAAAAAAAATTCCAAGAAAAATTGGCATACCAATTATAGCAACAGGAATTAAAAAACTAAAATTTTCATCAAATGTGAGTGAGTGAGATATCCAATGTGTGCCAGTTAAAAAAAAACCAATACCAAATAAATATCCAATGAGAAATAGATTTAATAAATAAGGCTTTCTCCTATAAGTATTTTTTGATTTTTTTTGTACATAGGTTGTAATTAAAAAGAAAAGGGGAATTATTATAAAATTTATATAATTCAAATTGTATGGTTGGAAACTAAAGACTGTTAAGGACCCAAGTATAAAAGGAAATAAAAAGATTAAAATAATTCTACTATTAAGAAAATTTAAAATCATATTATATTACAGATTGTAATAATTTATTTTCTAATTTTTTCATTATAAAATAATCAAAGTTTGATTTGTGGCGATACCCTAATAAATGGACTAATCCATGAACCCAAATTTTATCAAAATTTAACGGAAAGTTTTCATTTTTTTTAAGATACTTTATCTTGTTCAAATTGATGATTATATCGCCTAAATATATTTTGATCTTATTTTTTTTTAATAGTTTGCTTAAAAATTTCTTTTGATGAAAAGGAAAAGATAAAATATCGGTAGTTTTATTTTTTTTCCTAAATTTTTTATTTAATTTTTTAACTTCATTATTTCCTGAAAGTAAAAGAGTAAAATTTAATTTATTTTTTTTAAATATATTAATTTTCTTTTCAAGTTTTTTGAGCTTATTTTTTAAATAACTACTAGGATTACTAATATGTTTTTTCCAAGCTTTGTTATTAACTAACACGTCAGCTTTAATCATGTGCTTTTTTTTGATATGCTTTTATAATTTTTGAAACAAGAGGATGCCTAACTACATCTGAATGATCAAATTCGACTATTTTTATTTCTTTCACCCCACTTAAAATATTTTTTGATTTTACTAAACCAGAATGTGATTTATTAATTAAATCAACTTGTGATGGGTCACCGTTAACTGCTAATTTTGAATTTTCTCCAATTCTAGTTAAAAACATTTTTATTTGAGTTTCTGTTGCATTTTGAGCTTCATCTAAAATAGCAAAACAATTTTTTAGCGTTCTTCCCCTCATAAAAGCTAGTGGTGCAATCTCGATTTCTCCAGTTTCAATTTTTTTATCTATTTTTTCAAAACCAAATAATTCGTATAAAGCATCATAAAGTGGTCTTAGGTATGGATCTACTTTCTCTTTCAAATCACCCGGCAAAAATCCTAGCTTTTCTCCTGCTTCTACTGCAGGTCTGGACAATATAACTCGCTCAATTTTTTTTTCCATAAGCATTGTAATAGCGACTGACACAGCAAGAAAACTTTTTCCAGTTCCCGCAGGTCCTAGTGCCATTACAATATCATTTTCTCTTAATGCCTTAATATAATCAGACTGTTTTTGAGATCTTGCTATGACAGATTTTCTGGGGGTCTTAATTAGCTGAGCAAAAGATTTTACATTTGCATTTTTATTAAAACTTAAATCTTTATTCACTGATAAAATTATATCACTTTTTTCTATGCTATTTGTTAAAATAAATTTATTAATTAAAAATTTTATAGCTTCAGAAATACTAAATAAATTACTTGAATTTCCTTTGGCCGTAATAGAATTTCCTCTAAAAAACAATGTTGTTTCTGTTAATTTTTCTAATTGAATAAGATTAGCGTTAAACTCTCCAACAATTGATAAGAGAATATTGTTGTCAAGAATTTGGATGTTAACAGTTTCATTGTCAATTTTTTTTATTATAAGTTTTTGTTCTAATTTACTTATCTCGGACATTAATTAAACTGGGCTATTTCTATCTTATTGCTAAAGATTTCACCAAATAAGCTATTATGATTAAAGCTATTTATTTTCACATCAAGTAGTTGTCCTGTTAAATCTTTTTTGCTTTCAACAACAATAGAATTTAGAAATTTGTCTCTTCCAAAATATTTATCTTGATCTTTCATTTTATTTTCAAACAATACCTCTGTTGACTTGTTTAAAAAGTCTTTTTTACTTTTTTTGTTAATTTTTTCTAAAACTTCTTGTACTTTGATTAATCTTTTTTTAGCCACATCTTTCTCTACATTGGCTAATTCTGATGATGGTGTACCTGGTCGTGGACTATAAATAAAAGAATATGAGTTTATAAATTTAGTTTTTTCTATCAAATCTAAAGTTTGCTGAAAATCAATCTCTGTTTCACCAGGGTAGCCAATAATAAAATCGGATGAAAACTTAATATTTGACTTAACCTCCTTTAGACTGTTTATAATTTTAGAATAATCCTCTATGTTATGTTTGCGATTCATCGCCTTTAAAACTTTTGAAGATCCACTTTGCACAGGTAGATGCAATATTGGCATTAACTTTTCACAATCTCTATGTGCTTCTATTAAATCTTTTGTAACGTCCTTAGGATGCGACGTAGTATACCGTATTCTTTTTAATTCTTTCAAATTATTGAGTTCAAATATTAGATCTGAGAGACGGTATATTCTATTTTGATTCTTGTGTTCGTAGGCATTTACATTTTGACCTAACAAAGTAATTTCTCTCGCTCCATTGATTATTAACTGTTTTGCTTCATTGATAATTTCAACAAACGACCTTGAGTGTTCCGGTCCTCTTGTGTAAGGAACAACACAAAAATGGCAAAATTTGTCACAACCTTCCTGTATTGTTAAAAAGGCTGATATTCTAGTGTTTGAATTTTTAATTAAATTTAAACTATCAAATTTTTCTATAACTTCAAATTCTGTACTATTAATTTTAAATTTATCATTTTCTATTTTTTTTATTATATTTGGTATTTGATGGTAAGATTGAGGACCTACGATAGCATCAATATATTTTTCACGATTAAGCATTTCTTGATTTTCTGCTTGTGCTACACAACCGGTAACTATTAACATAGGTTTTTTTTTATTTCTAAACTCTTTTTTCAATCTCCCAATATCATGATAAACTTTATCGGTAGCTTTCTCTCTGATGTGACATGTATTTAAAATATAACAATCAGATTCTAATGGATTTTTAGTTGAAGTATAGCCCATTGGTTTTATTAGATCCAAAATACGATTACTATCATATTCGTTCATCTGGCATCCGAATGTTTTGATAAATATTTTTTTAGACAAATTATTTTTTTATTTTAGATCCATAAAGCTCTAATTTGTGATCAATTAACTTATAACCTAATTTTTCAGCTACTTTATTTTGTAGAATTTCTATTTCTTTATCGACAAATTCTATTATAGCACCACTGTTTATATCTATAAGATGATCGTGATGTTCCTCAGGGGCCTCTTCGTATCTTGCTTTTCCTCCTTTGAAGTCATGTTTTTCTACAATTCCATATTCTTCTAACAATTTAACTGTCCTGTACACCGTAGCTATACTTATTTTTTTATCAACCTTGTTAACTCTTTTGTGTAATTCGTCTACATCAGGATGATCATTCGAATTAGACATAACCTTTGCTATTACTTTTCTTTGGTCAGTTAACCTAACATCTTTGGCTTTGCATTTTTCTTCAATATTATTCATATTATTATTTATAGCTTAGCTTAAATATAGCGGTATAATCAATTTATTTTCAACTAGTTTGTTTTCTATTAATAAGTCAATATTTTTAAGGTTAAATTCAGTAAATCGAATTTTTTTTGGGTCTATATTTTTAATTATCGCATCATTTCTAATTGTATTAGGTGCAATAAATAAAAAATCATATTTGAAGATTTTATTTGAGTCTACTCTTTTAGGCACGCTAAAATGGTAGGTTTTTTCAAAAGTACCCCTACAATAATAGTAAAATTTATTTGTTTTTTCTATTGAAATTATAGCTTGCTTGTCTACTAGGTGTGGTGCGGCGTTCAACAAGAAATTATTATAACCATAAATATTTATATTTTTAACTAGCTGTATTCCTTTCGCGACAGCTAGAGATATTCTAATACCAGAAAAACTGCCGGGACCTGAGTTGATAAGAATTGAGAAATTATTATTAAGCTCAATATTATATTTCTTAATAAAACTAACAATTTCCAAAATTAATATTTCATTTTTAAAAATATTCGTTTGTAATTTTTTTATAAAAAACTTATTATTAACTTTTAATGCAATCGAATCATTTTTACCTGTGCAATCAATTATTAAAAAATCTTTAATCATTTTTCTATTTTTTATATTTATACCTGGTAAATCTTCATCTATATCCAATATTATAAAAGATAAAGGTGTTGTTGTCCTTATGTATCATCGATTTGAGGAAAATAAGTACCCAACTACAAATATAAAAATAGCAGATTTTATAAAACATATAGATTTAATAAAAAAAAATGACTTTACTTTTATTAACGCAAATGAATTTGAAGGTAGCCTTGTAAATCATAAGATAAAAAAAAAAATTTTACTAACTGTTGATGACGCATTTAAATCATTCTATGACCATGCCTGGCCTATACTTAAAAATAAAAAAATACCTTTTTTACTGTTTGTAAATACAAGAGAAATTGGAAGTACCGGATATATGAGTTGGGATCAAATTAAAGAAATTTCAAAAGAAAAATTTGTTCATGTGGGGAACCATAGTTATTCGCATGATTACCTGGTCGACAAAACAAATAATGAAATAATTGACGATATAACTCTAGCAATAAAAGATTTAAAAAAAAATCTAGGATATAGCTCTCCTTTTTTTTCATATCCATTTGGTGAGTATAGTAACAACTTTAAAAATATTGTTGAAGATTTGGGCTTTAAATATGCATTTGGTCAACATTCTGGTGTAACTGATGAAACGAAAGATTTTTACGAACTTCCTAGATTTTCTATTAATGAAAAATATGGTGAAATAAAAAGATTTGAAACAATTCTTAAAACTGTTCCCTTGAAGTTTAAATCATTCTCCCCAACAGAAAAATACATTAATGCAGATAATAATCCTCCAGAAGTCATTGTTGAATTTTTTGATGACACACAGAATATCAAATTATTAAATTGTTATTCGAACGAATTGAATTCGTGGAGAAAATCTAAAATCGAATATTTAGAGGACTTTAAAATAAAAATTTTATTAATTGATAAATTTACAACAGAAAGAGGGCGAATTAATTGCTCATTAAGAGAAACTGATGGTTCGTGGCGTTGGTTTGGCGTGCAGTTTGTTGTAGCAGAACTTTAAACTAAAGTTTTAATTGATTACTTTTTTTGAAATCATCTATTGTTACAGACTCTAATTCGTCTAAATCGTTCTGCTTGATAATTTGTTCCAGTATTCTTGTGTACTCTTTTCCTGTTTGTGCGTAATTTTCTAATTCATGAATTAGTTTTACACCTTCCAATTTTTTATTTTCACTCCTTAACATGGCCCTTTTTTTTCTAAAACTTTTATAGCCATTATGAGTATTTAAATTTGCTATATATGCTTTTACAGAGGCTCTTAGTAAGGGAAACTTTAAAATTTTATGACTTTGATTTTTCGTTTTTTCTAGTGGCTCTATGCCATCACCATTCCAAGTCCACTGGCCATATACGGCATTACCTTCTAACGCAAACCTTGATGTCCCCCAGCCACTTTCTTTTGCAGCTTGAGCTAGTGCAATTGATGTTGGAATAATATCAATTTTTTCTATTAGTTCATTAATATTTTTGTCAGTAACTTTATATTTTTTATACTTTTTATTAAGCCATTTTTTACTATCTACTGTTTCATTGCCTTTTAATAATTTTAACAAATATTCTCTATCTTCTTTAATTGCTTGATTCTCCGCAACAACTAAGGGCAATAAAATTTGTAAAAAGGTTTCTTTTTTTTCTTTAACACTTTTGATTGTATTTAAATCTTTAGGCAACCTTGTAAAATATATTGGCTTTACTTTTTTTTTATTTCGTACGTGATCTAGATCATATTCTAGATCTTCAAATAAATTCAATACTGTTTGAGTGTTTAAATTATAATCATCGCTTGCGGGAGGAGTTTTTTTATTTTTTGTTAATTTTGTTTTATCTGCAGGACTACTTTTTTTTATATCACTCGGAGTTTTGCCAATTTCTTTTTTATCCGATTTAATTTCAAATGATATTTTCAATGCATTTACATCGGTTATAACATCTTTCAAATAAAAACCAAAAAAAACTAAACTTGCTACGAGTGAAGCATAAGCACCCTTTGTAAGGATATTTCTTAAAATTTTTTCTTTAACCTTAAAATTATAAATATCATTTAAACTCTCAATTATTGTCTTAGACAAAATCTTAAAAAAATTAACAATATTAAAAACTATAAATTTAAAATAATTAGAAATACTAGAGAATATAATTTTAAAAAAACTCTCAATGCTGATAGTGAATTTTTTTATATATTTATTAATATTAATATTTATAAATAATTTTTTTTTTGGAAAATAAAATAAATTCTTCTTAAATCTAGTAATAAGATTGAAGTCGATATCAAATAAATTTTTAATGGTATCGTACGAAGGTTTTAGTATTTCATTTCTAAATTTATGGGAAAAATATCCTCTTCTTGAAGGTATAGGAACATTATTTTTCAAAAGTGTAATCTCTATCTCATAAGTGGTGTGCTTCAGATTTTGATCTAAAACTTTTTCAATTTTATAAATTCTTGCTAATTCAATTATTTTTTGTCTGTAACTAACTATTTTTTTCATTTAAATTGCTTCCACTGATTTTACCTCTTCAACATAGTGGCATAGTAAATT
>Ga0308025_1001570_pt1 | contig 10768 bp, 16 predicted proteins | sample Neamet422_FD_201298 | JGI IMG/M metagenome (GOLD analysis project Ga0308025, IMG submission 201298) | Marine microbial communities from water near the shore, Antarctic Ocean - #422 | ecosystem: Environmental > Aquatic > Marine > Unclassified | place: Southern Ocean | collected 2014-10-03
CAATCCACCTACTATGAACTGTGATGACTTTAATCTTGTCAAGAACTATGTTGGTTCTGGTATTACTGTAGGGCCCAATTCAAAAGTAAATGACTTGGTTTCTGCGATTGAAAGTATACAACCAGCACCCACCGCACAGCCAGTAACAGAGGTTTCAAGCGAACCTTTGGGTGATAAGTTCTCTGGTACAAGGCGTTATGCAGAGTGGTTTGAAGAGAAACCCTCTGAACGAACATCTTGTCCACCACAAAATGCTAAGTGGATAAATCTAAAATTCAATGAAGATGGTGGAGTTACCATCAAACGATAAAAAGAAACCCTTGTAGAAATACAGGGGTTTTTTATTAACCAACTGCTGTTAGTTTATCTGTAACTCTATCAGTATTAATTAAAGAATTTGCAACTGATGATACATTATTAGAAGTAGGAGCATTTACATTTGTTGGAGCATTAACTATTACTGGTGGTGGACTTTGTTGAAGCTTAGCAAATGGATCGGGACTAATCCTTGAAGCATCTTTATTAGGATTTGGAGTATAACTAAGAGTAGGCTCACCACTTTTCTGGGCCCTCATTCTATCAACTCTTGCATTTGCTGACTTGATACTTCTTTTACCACCAAATTTTTCTTTAGCTTTAGGAATATCTGCACCAGCACCTTGTTCCATCATTGCATCCATATCGCCTGCAGCACCAGTTTTAGGTTGTTCCCCTGTCATTAAATAATCAGCTAATTTTCCTCCAATATAGTCCCCAGCAAAATAACCACCAAGCCCACCACCAAGCCCACCTACTAAAGCACCAATTGGACCGCCACCAAGAACTCCTGCTAGCGCTCCTAATTTTGCACCACCAAGACCACCAAGTAATCCACCAAAGACAGCACCAACTGCTTGAACTTTTTGTTTTGCTGATTTAGTATCATCCATCAGTGTATTGACAAGAAGTGCTCCACTAAGAGCTGTACCTATGAATGGTATTTTATTTGCAACCTTCAGAAGGCCAGGAAACTTTTTAAGGTGTGTAAATTTATCCTTTACTGCATTAGTGATACTTGATAACTTTGTTGGTTTTGCTGGACCAGTTGCTTTAGGCATATTTAATCCTGGCTTCACTGCACTAGCAGCTGCGCCAGCACCCTTTGTTGCGGTAGTCGCAACTCCTGCTGTTTTTGCAGCTACAGCAGCTCCTTTTGCTGCAGCATCAGTTGCCTTTCCAAAACCCAAAAGTGTTGCTGCCATTTTACCAAATCCAGCAAAAAGTTTTGTAAGCTTCCAAGCTCCACCAACTAAGAGTTTTGCTGCAAAAAATGGTTTGAATAATACAGCAAGACTCAAAGCTGCGACAAGACCGCCAAGAACTTTAAAAAGACCGTCAGTTACACCTTCAAACATTGTTCCTTTAGTAAATTCTTTAATACTCTTTATTGTTTCATTTTCACCACTGATTAGTCCGAAGAGAAACTTACCAAAAGGTACAATATAATCATCAATAAGTATTGTTAAAGCTGGAATAATATCTTCTTTGAAAGCCTTTATCATTTTATCAAAATATGGAGAGTTTAAAAATGCTATGGTGGCAAGTAAAAATGCACCAAACGCAAATTTTTTAAACATAGAAAAGAGTCCTTTTGCTCCAGATACTACTTTATCTTTTGCACTATTTTTAATGTCTGTTATACCATTTGCTATTTTTCCTAAATAGCTATTTCCTCTTGCATCACGTATTTTTTTCTTTGCTTCATCTTCAGCATCAGCAGAACCGCTTGTTTTTGCAAGCGACAATTCCATCTTTGCTGCTTTTACTTGTTGTTTTCTATGTTTTTTATTATTTTTAGAATCTATTCCTAAACCTTTAAGAGCTTTTTCAGACTCTTCCAAAATCTGGTTTTGTCGTTCAAGAGCAGCATTTGCAATTTCTACTTTTCTAAATCTTTTTTCACTAAAACCAGAAGCCTTTTTAGCTAATTCAAGTTGTTCTCTTTGTAGTTTTAATGAATTTGCAGCATCTTTTTGGTCTTTTTTTGATTTGTTAGCGTCATCAAGTGCTTTTTGAGTTTTTTCTGAAATAGCAATTAATTCTTTATCACCATTCTCTGCTGCTTTGGCAGCTTCTTCATTTTGTTTTATTAGTGCTTTAAATTGATTTGCTGTTAAGACCTCTTGTTTTGCTCGTTTTTCTAACGCCGCAGTTTGTTCAGCCCTTCCTTTAAACATCTCATCAGATAAGCGTTTCATTGCTGCAGCGGTACTTTCTTCAACCATCTTAACTATCCTTCTTTCCACCAGAACCGACATAAAGTCCAAACCATGCAGCTCCAGCACCTACGATGACACTTACAAATGCACTTTGAGGGGCAGTGGGTTCTGGTAATGCCATGAACCATTCTGTTGTACGCCAAAACATAATACCATATAGAGTAATCAGTCCTCTAGGCCAGATACGCCACTTATCAATTACAGAAGAATTGATATTATTGTACCATGAAGATTTTTCATTTGCCATTTTTCAGCTCCTCAATTTCATTTGAGTTGTTTTTTATGCTTGTACTGTTATTTATAGGAGTTCTATCAAAAATTATCTTTTCTAATTTAAGAAATTCTATACGTTCATTTGGAACGTATCTCCATATATAATCTCCATCTAATTCACCACCTATCTTAGTAACACCAAATACGGTCTGTGTCATCCCTATTTTAACGATTAGAGCACGTTCTCCGTCAAGTAGAACATGATCACCCTCTTGGAATTGTTTATTCATTTGAAAAGCAATACCTTTGCTTAACTTTGTTACAAAGTCTTTAAACATAAACCCCAGAACAACAATTATCACCATACCAATATATGGCATAATTAGTTCAGTAAGTTCCATTGCTGCACCTGATGGTGTAAGTATTTCCATTATTGCTTAGCCTGTTCTTTCTTCTCATCTTCAACGTGTTGAATTAATAATCCAACATATACTTCCCTCTCCCAAGGCATCATGTTCTCTATTTCTGTCAAACTCCATCTATGGTGTTGTATCATTCCAAAATTTGTTTTAAAATAATTAAAAATGGAGTCATGAGAGAGGCTTAGTCGAAAAAACTTTGAATACCCTCAATGACTACTTCACCTTTCTTTTTAGTCTTTGGATTTGTTACTTCTACAGAATATTGAACTTTAGGCATAGTGTCAAAAAAATCTGTAACTTTTTCAAATTGATCACTTGTTAAACTATCAATAAATTCTTCTAATTCTGATTCTGATATATCAATTTTGTTATACACTTTTTCACCATCATGAATTTCATGAACGCATTTTCTAACCATTTTAAAAACGTCTTCAGAGTCAGTTACATCTTCTCCCATATCAACAACATCATTGAGAGTAGGATATTTCATAACCATTTTTATCTTATCTGTAATTTCAACTTCATTAGTATGCCCAACTTTCATGTTCACACCAATATCTTCTAAATTAATTGTTTTATTAACAAGTGTTTCATTATCATCTGGACACAATAATTTCAAATCAACTTTTTCGCCTACAGATTTTCCTCGTATTCTTAAAAATAAAAATTCTATATCAAAAATTGGAACTTTATATGGATCAACTTTTTCATAAGTACAATTAGATATAAGACTTGCTAAAGCATCTCTAATTTGTTTATCATCTTCAGACTCTTGAGCCAACATGAGTGTTTTTTGTTCTCTGACCAAGAAGGGTCTATATTTAATCGTTTCGCCAGTTGATGGTTGTTCAAGCTCATAAACTGGCACATCAAGTTTAGGTAACGCCATAATTTTTCATCCTTTATTATAATCTATTCAGTATTCTAGGAATGTTCCTAGATATATTTCTCTCTGCTGTACTAATCACAGTTTCCGTAATTCTATCAAAAATATTAATGTCTGGGTTTTGGTTTTGATCTAAACTAGTCCAATATCTAAAACTAAAACTTACATTTGTTAGCATCAATGTATCATTGGCATCATATGCTAACTGATTTGCACCTATAGTCTTTGGAAAGACTTCCCACAGTTTGATACCATATCTTCTTTTATCTTGTTTATCTAAAACAAATATTTGTATTTCACCAACATAATCATTATAGTATCCAATATTCCAAGTCTTTTCATTGAACGCTTGTCTTTGCCAATTCTCAAAAAATACTCTTTCTGACAACTGTGAACTTGCTTGAAAATCTATAGATATTTCCTCTGCATAATTAACACCCTCTACAACTTCTCTTTTCGGGCCGTATACGTTGCTGTCATCAGTTGTTGCTAGGTTTCTGCCAGGCATATTAAGACTTTGAGCTCGCAAAGATATACTTCTAGTATCACTTTGTCTTTCCAAACCAGAAAATATATTACTTTGATTTCCACCACCAAGTTTTGCTGGGGGGAAAATTAAAACTTCATATCTATTTGGTTGTGCATATCCATTGTCATCATGAAATCCAGCAAGTATATCATTTATAACACCAAAAGCACCAGCTTCTAAAAATTTAGGAATTTCAGCCATTAGATCATACTCCTAGAATCAGACCATACTTCTTTTGCAGATGCCTTCTTAAATCTTTGCACTGGTAAAAGAGTTGCGACTGTAAACTCATCTGCATCTATTCTACGAAACTGTGACTGAACTTGACCAGCTAAGTATTTGTGTATGGTTGGTTGTATTAATTTTATTTTTTTTAATCTACTATAATCAACAATTAATCGTGTGCTCTCATCAAACTGTGAGTTGTTAGAATAGTCTACTAATCTATCAAGTAATTTTATTCGTAAAGGAATTGGGAGGTAGTGTAAATTTAACCCCAGAAATCCATCATTATAGGTTTCCAAGGGTAAGACCAGAGGAAATGTATCATAGTAAGGTAATTTTTTCTTGAATTTTGGATTGTATAAAAACATATTCAACTTACCATAAAATGGTTTGTTGTTTCTCTTTCCATCACGAATCAAGTCCTGAGCTGAAGGTTGCCCAAACTCCTTGATCTTATCTTTGTACCATTGAGTAGATTTTGGTCTACCTTTAGCATCATCTAAAACGCTTTGAATATATTTACTCTTTGCCATACTATTATTTATACGTAGTTCTATGACAAATACTAGAATTCATCCTCTGTGTCTAAATCTATGTCTAACACTAATAGTGGGGATGTTGCTCTTGATTGGCAAATTGTTAGTTGTGTATTGTGATCTATGTCTGATGAAGATAGTAAATCACGATGGTCTACCGTTCCCTCTAAGTAAGTAACGAGACATTTACTACACATACCTACCTTACATGAAGAAGGATGGCCTATCTTATTTTCATATAATACATCAAGTATACTTTTGCCTATAGGTACAAGAAATGTATCTCCTGTACTTGCTATTTTTACATTAAATTGCATGTCTTCCATAGATTTATTTATGAGACAAATCTAATATTTGAATATTCAATGTTTTTATCAACCACATTCTAAAAACGTATACCCAACTCAACTTCCGTAAGTATCTTAAATTCCATGTCATTATGGTCACACCAATTTTTTGCAGATTTCCACTTTGCTTCATTTATACCCCAAGTTCTAACTTCATTTATAAATCTTTTAGTCTTTCGGGTAACAGGCTTTGGTGGTCTAGTTTGATTCTTAGGTTTAACTTCTATAATAAACTTTTTAATCTTACCACTTGACTGTTTAACTTTAATATAGAAGTCTGGAAAATAACGATGCATCTTACCGTCCCAAGGGGATAAATAGGGTATAATGACTTCTTCAGAACACCACTCAAGTATGCTGTCACTGGTATCACAATACACCATAAACTTTCGCTCCCATGAAGAGCGATAGATTACTTTAGATGGGTTCCCTGTATATTTACGAGGATTGTTTGGAGTATATTTACCTTTGTATGTCTTCATGTATAAATACTTATAACAGTTTATAAGGACACTTAAAATGGCAGTATTAACAGGAATTAGTAATGCAGTAAGATCAGGAATCGCTGGAGCTGCCAACCAGGCAGTTAAAGCCGGTGGTAATGCAGTTAGAAATATTGCTGGTTTAAACAAAGAAGGTAATAATTCTGCACTTGGTTCTACGTTTAGTGCAAATAAAGGAACTTCTAGCAATATCTTAACATATCCTATAAATGTAGATAGTGACCCACAACAAGGGCATTATATTATGTTTATGATTAACGAAAGAATTCCAGGCAAGCTTAAAAAGAATAAGGGTACTAACAGTGTAGAAAGTGCAACTAAAAAAATAGGTGATGAAGCTAACTTGGCAAAGGGACCATTTACATCATCAGACGGGAAAGAAGATGAAGAACAAATTACAATCAGAGCACAAAAACACGCAGGCATCAGAAAAGCAAATGCAGAAGCTTTAGTGCCTTCTGCTGGTGGTAGACTAAATCGTTCAATTGTATTAGAGAAACTTCCTACTCAAAGACTTGCAACAACTATTGCATTGTATATGCCCCCTGCTGTATCGGTATCCTATAATGTTAAATATGCTGATAAAGAAATTGGTACTTTAGCAGCTTTAGGTGCTGGTGCTATAGAGGCATTTAAAGTTGGTTCGGGAACCGCAGACACATTAACAAAAATAACTGATTCTTTAACTGGTTCTACAGCAAAAGAAGGTTTAAAGAATTTAGCAAACTCAGCAATAGACACTATTGCGCCTGGCGCTCTTGCCCTATCCCAACTTGCAAGTGGAAGTGTTATTACTCCAAGAATGGAAATGATGTTTGAGGGTGTTGGTAGAAGAAGTTTCAGTTATACATTTGCATTTTTACCTAAAAGTGCTCAAGAGGCACGAATAGTAGAAGACATTATATATCACTTTAAATTCTACATGATGCCAAAATACTCCAATCCAACTACCAGAAGAGAGATGGATATTCCAGGCACATTTGATATACAATATATGTACAGAGCTTCAGAAAACAGTTTTATTAATAAAGTGTCAACGTGTTTTTTAAACAGTGTTGAAGTAGAATATGGCGCAGACCGCTTTACTGCATATGAACCAACATCTAGTAAATTTGGTAGTGGTCCGCCTCCACAGAAAAGTAAAATTACATTACAATTTACCGAATTGGAAGTGTTGAGTCAAGATCATATTAAAGAAGGATTCTAATAATGTATTTTGCAAATTTTCCCCTTATACCATATGATTCTGTAGGTAACGGTGAACTTAAACTTGTCACCAATCTAATGAAACGTGTTGCTCTAAGAACAAAGGTAAGATCAAACACATTACTATATGATACATATGATGTTAAAGAAGGTGAAACACCTGAGATGTTAGCAGATAAACTCTATGGTGATTCTAATCTACACTGGATAATCATGTACGTAAATAGTATAACAGATAGGTATCATCAGTGGCCATTGTCCACACCGCAGTTTCTAGCCTTTATTAATGACAAGTATAGTGATCCTGATGGTACACATCATTATGAGATAACACAAACTTCTGGTGATACCAAAGTGACAATAGACATTGGTTCAGATAACACAAGTCATGGTGATGCTACACTCATAACAAATCGTGAATACGAGGAAAGTAGACAAGATACATTGCGTAGTATACGTTTACTAGACTCTGCATACGTAGATCAGTTTGTAGAAGAATTTGAAAGACTCATGGGTGAAAGTGTACTATAATGGCTGATGAAATTAGAGAAGTAGGTGATTTTAGTCTAGCAGAAGCAAGAATCATAACATCATCTGGAACAGAAATAAACGTAAAACAAAATATAGTTGGACTCAATTTATTTGAGGACTGTCAACGAAATGCTGTATCTGGAGAAGTAATGATACAAGACTCTGGTGGTTTTGTTGGTCTTGCTCCAATCATTGGTCAGGAATACTTTTTACTAAAAATTCAAACTCCTTCTCTTAAATCAGAAGAAGATATTATTGATTACACTAAAAATGTTTTCATCATAAATTCTATACAAAATAGAACTGAAGTTGGTAACAATGTATCAATGTATTTGTTAACCTTTACAACTTCAGAGTTGGTAAAAAATCAAAGAACAAGAGTTAATGAATCTCTAAACGGAACATATTCCGATATTGTTGAGGATATGCTAAAGAGGGTTAATTGCCAGAAACAAATTTTTGTAGAGCCAACGAATGGTGTTAAAAGAATTGTTGCTCCAAACATATCCCCATTTGATGTAATATCAATGGCACTAAAACAGTCAACATCAAGTTTAGCTGAAAACTTATCTCCTAGTTATATGTTCTTTGAAACATTTAAGGGTTACCATTTTAGAACTTTAGCAAGTATGTATGCTCAACCTGTTGCTCAAACATACACATCCTACGTGCCTGGCAGTCAGGTGAATAAAGGAATTGTTAATATTGAGACACAACTAGGTGCTATCCTTGCTTATGAAATTGTAGAGAATAGTAATAGTTTATTCAATTTTACTACAGGCGTCTATGGTTCAAAACTTATCGTACATAACATCTACAGTAAAACATTTAACGAATATCAATATAATTATTTTGATCACTTTTCTAAAGAGAGACATATCACAAGTTATCATGGTAAAAAACAATTTCCTATTTTTAGTGATGTATCCATAGAGAAGGACGGTTCTAGAAGCTCAGATTTTCCAAGTAGAACATTTTTAACTTCAATCTCACAAGGTGAGACAGATACTAATAATACAACTGTAGACGGTACAGAACCTTATGCAGCACCTGATCCACAGAACTCCATACAAGAAAGAGTTTCTACGATGAATCAGTTAGACAAAGGACTTTTACTAAATATAGTTACACACGGTAATACCTCTATCAATGCTGGAGATGTTGTGATACTTGATATACCTCACGTTGCTTCCATTAAAACAGCTGATAATCCTAAAAACGATAGGTTCTATCAGGGAGTTTTCCTTGTGAAGAGAATTAAACACGAATTTAATTTTGCAGATAAAAAACACACATCACTTATGACACTCGTAAAGGACTCTCTAGCTAAAGAGCTAGATGGGCCAAAAGACTTGTTTGAACCAAAACCAGAGAAAAGAGCTTCAGTATTTAAAAATAAAGAAACTTTTTATCCACAACTCTAAAGAAAGGAGGCATATCGACAAAAAAATCTATACCCAAATTGATCTAATGAAGTCAGAAAGGAATAACCAATGTCAATAAAAATGAAAAATAGAATCAAGAAGATGAACTTTCAGAAACAAGAGCGTAAGATACTAGAGGAACTTTCAGATGATGATAAATACATTATAGAATTAGCAGGGTACAGAAAAGATATGCCAAGAGGAAATTATGAAGACGTACAAAGAATTGCAAGAGGGGCTTAACGATCCCAATATATTTAAAGCGTTTTTTCTAGCTGGTGGACCTGGCAGCGGTAAATCATACGTTGTCAGGAAAACCACTGGTGGAACTGGATTACAGGTAATTAATTCAGACGATGCGTTTGAGCGTTATTTGAAACAGGCTGGCTTGTCTCAAAAGATGCCTGAAGATGAGACTGACCAAAGAGATGTAGAACGTGCAAGAGCCAAGAGAGTAACAGATGCTCGTAAAGGTGGTTATCTTGGGGGTAGATTAGGACTTATCATTGATGGTACAGGCAGAGAGTATGATAAGATTGTAAAACAGTCCATTCTACTAAAACAGTTGGGTTATGACACTCATATGATATTTGTCAATACCTCTCTTGACACTGCTCTAGAGCGTAATGCAAAGCGTGACAGAACTGTACCAGAAAACATTGTTGTTAAGTCGTGGAAAGATGTACAATCCAACATAGGTAAATTTAGTCAACACTTCAAACAAAACTTTGTTGTTGTCGATAATAACAACTCTGATGAAGATGTAATGACTCCTGTATTTAAACAGATAAAGGGCCTGTTACGAAAGAAAGTAACAAGCCCTTTTGCTAAACAGTGGGTTATGCAACAAATGAAAGATAGGGGCATCAAAAAGGCCCCCAAGGGTTTCTAAACTCTTATATTCAATCTTTTCGGTTCATTCACACAATCAATGTGTTTTTCTCTAATTAGAAGATTAAACACCAATTCATATAGCATACACACGTTAAAAGCAAACTCTCTCATACAGACTCCTTTTCTGATTCTCTTACATTATACCATAAATAGATTAAAATACAGTTAAGCTGCATTTTTTTGTTGACAATCTCTTTGGGATGTGTTACTATAAGTAATAATCAAAAGTAAAGAGATTCGAATGATTCATATCGAAACAAATGGTGGTCTAAAGAAAGAAAGAGAACTGGCAGAGGATGTCATGTGGCTCTGTCTTGAGACACTTATGCCACGTATGAGAAAACTTGATATTGAGTTAAGATTTACTGAAACCATGAACGAGGGTGCATATGGGTATGCATACATGGGCGAAGATAAGAAGGATTTGGTCATTCAGATTGACCATAAATTAGGCAGAACTGAGGGTCGAGACAAACTTATTGAGACCATTACTCATGAGATGGTTCATATCTGGCAATTTGCTACAAGTCGTTTAAAAGATACTTCTCAAGGTGAATACAAGCAGTTATGGAAGTGTAAGGACGGTAAATATCGTAACTACACTAAAACTTCTTATGACCGTCAGCCTTGGGAAACTGAAGCGTATGCTCTAGAAGGAAAACTTGCAGAATTATACGAAAAAAGCTAAATTAACTGTTGACAAACCTTATTTTATAGTGTATACTAGTAATATAATCAAGAGAGAGAGAGAATATGAATAAACTTAAAAATGGCGACATGATCACAGATAACGG
>Ga0308025_1001600_pt1 | contig 10618 bp, 11 predicted proteins | sample Neamet422_FD_201298 | JGI IMG/M metagenome (GOLD analysis project Ga0308025, IMG submission 201298) | Marine microbial communities from water near the shore, Antarctic Ocean - #422 | ecosystem: Environmental > Aquatic > Marine > Unclassified | place: Southern Ocean | collected 2014-10-03
CTGGATTTTTTCTTAAACTTTAAGAATGGATCCATTCTCCAATGTCAACAAGATTGGGAGTCAATAAATGTGTACCTTCTGGGATCCAACATTCTTTGATGTTATGAACATATCCTTTGAATATATCCATACACTTATCTTGGGGTATAAGTCCATCCTTTTTACCCAAAACAAGAACAACTTCACATGTAAGATACGTTTGTATACACGCCATAGTCATATTACAAGATTCTCCTATCCAATTTGATATCCTATGAATGCTACCAGCCTTTGAAAAAGTAAACTGATTGTAAAGCATGTAAAAATATACTAGATAATGGTATTTTGCATATAAAGGGAACATATTTACAAGACCTGTTATACTTTTAGAAATATCGTCGAAACTGGGGGAGTTATCCATTATTTCCAAAGGGTCAACTAATTTTTCAAAAACTGATTCCTTATTATCCATGTTCCAGAAACCTGTTGCAGGATTTAATAGTATTACCCTATTGACATTCTTAGTACATTTTCCCATACTGTTTAAAGCTAGAATAGCCCCACAAGATTCTCCTATTATTGTAATTTCTTCGTAATTATTCATACCATCGATAAAATAGACAATACATTTAACCATCTCAGACACATTTGGTAATTTCAGATCATGTGAGATAAACGTATATGTACTGACATTTTCAGAAAGACCCATGACATGAGGATACACACTCAGCCCGGACATGTCTATACCAGGTAGAAAAATTGCACACTTTTTACTAGTCTTATTTCCGTGTGAAACAACAGTCATATCTTCGTTTTCGAAATAAGAAGACACCTTAAACTTGTCCCCCATATCCAATATAGTTTTTTTGTGTATTATGATTGGTGGAAGAAGGAAAGATGCGTATATATGTGACAAGATCTTCATAATATTATACTTTATACGTGTTTTATCATTTGTGAAATATGAACGCGCCTGAGAAATATTATGTAAAATATCAATATAAACCAAGTCTTATCTGATGGAAGAAAGTGGAAATGAAAATTCGTCAAACATTTGTGCGATATGTAGATGCCCAATGGCATCAGGTGAATCATGTGTAACGACAATATGTAATCATGAATATCATTTCAATTGTTTCATGAGAATGGCTAACACCTCTGACACATGTGCTATATGTAGAGCAAGCCTATACCCCGTGGAAGAAACCACAACAGAAACAGAAACAGAAGAATCCGCTAGAACACGTGAGGTAGGTACGAGCTCCGAGGTTATAGAAATTGAAGTTCGACCAGAGGATTTAGAAGGTCTCAGGCAACATGTCCAATCCAGATTAGCTGCTGCTAGACGAAGTAGAACACACGACACAGATGATGACGACATCAATTTGCTAGGATTTGAAGAAGATTCTGATTTAAGATTTAGCAGGTTGACATTTTCTATATTCCAATCGTGTGAACAGGGACAACTTGCCAGGGTAAGGAGTATCATAAGTGAAGAAGATGAAATGAAATATGCGGTAGACGATGACAATAATACATTGGTACACGAAGCAGTATTCTCGGACAGTGAACCTCTACTGAGATACTTGATAAACGATCTGAATCTCCCCGTAAACTGTACAAATAGAGATGGTATGACACCTTTACACTTCGCAGCATACGCTAAGTCTACAAGGACAGCAAATCTTCTAATTAACTGTGGAGCATTTGTAGATCCTAGAGATGATTCCGGGAAAACGCCAATAATGATTGCGTGTCAAAAAAATGACAACCCCATGTGTCTTATGCTTTTAGATAAGGGAGCATCAGTAAGATCTATAGATAAGATGGGTGAAAGTGCGCTACACCATGCATCGAGGGGAAGATGTTTATCATGTATACGAACTCTTATCAGACAACCCAGAGAAGATCTGGATTGTCAAAATTTCATAGGGGATACACCACTACATACCGCGTGTCAGGCAGGGAGTCATACCGCAGTCAGATTTATGCTTACAGGTGGAGCAGACCCGGACATAAAGAATAGATCCGGTGACACACCCATAAACCTAGTTTCAAGGGAAAATTCGAGACTAAGATCCCTGATACAGAGACATTCCAGTATGTAATTCTCGTAAATAAAGTTATTTTTTTTATATATTTAGCATTGTATATAACTATAAATTCTCACAATGGACGGAACAGCATCGTACAAGACATTCAACGCAACCCTTCTGGAATTTGTAAACGAATTATCTGAAACATTCCCAGAATACTTGGAAATTAGCACCGCAAGGGACTCTCTCACTACACTACTTAGTATTCATGACGATAACGAGCTCCCCATGGACAAGTTCCATGAAGCATTCGGAGAACACTTCGACCTAGTTCTATCTAAGAACAGGCAATTGTTTGACAAGGTACAGCTCCCAATGGTAGAAGAATTTAACATGGGTGAAGCGTATGATCTTGCCGATGAAGAGACACAGGAGGCACTATGGCAACATATCACTGGTCTTACCACCATAGCTGTAATGTCTAAGAGTATGAGTCCCGACTTGATCGCATCTATTGGATCGGTGGCAGAATCGTGTGTTGCGAAGATCAGGGATGGTAGTATGACAGAAGAGGAGGCAAAGGATCCCATGAGTATCATGGCACAGATCAGTAAAGATCCTAACCTGATGAAGGCGATCCAGGACGCTCAGGATGCATAAATTTTTAATACTAATTTAAATATAAAGGCGTTTTTATATTAATTATTAAAGTTTGCACCATCACCCACCCACCCCATCAATCACAATTCCAATCTCCCTCCAACAATAACCAAAAATCATCAGCTAAAATGATGTCCACACTTTTCTACATGATTGCCCTCATCACTACGGCTGCTTCACAATCTACATGCGGAGAAAAGGGATCCTTCACGATCTCATCTAATACATACCCCGGATCTAACGGGTGCTACAACTACGCTGGTCTAACGGAAAAACAAGACCCACTTTTTTCATCACAACAGGAAGGGGGGAACAGCCTTGTCATTATTTCGGAGTCTGTATTTGACCCCAACTTTGACCAATACTACCTGTTCTTTTACCGGGCTGACGGAGAGACTGTACTTTGCGCATCGAGTACTTTTGCGTACAAGATCGACCACCCTGTAAATATCGATGAGGAAGGAGGATGGTCGTTTTGTTACACGGAGGATGGTAACCAGGATGTTGCGATAGGTGAAATAGATATCACATGTGGTTGCGAGGAAACAGTTGAACCTACTGCGGAGCCTACTGAGGAATCGGTTGATTCTATCGAGGAATCGGTTGATTCTATCGAGGAATCGGTTGATTCTATCGAGGATTCTGTTGATTCTGATTCTATTGAAGATTCGGTCGAGAAGGAGATCGAGGATGAAGAGGAGATGATAGAATCACTGAGGGAAAGTTCTTCTGCATACCCGTTGGATGTCAAATATTTGTCATTCGGGGGAGCGATAGTGATCGGGTACATCTTTTCTATGATGTTTTAAGGAATAAAATTAATTAATTAATTAATACAACAAACACAATGGTGTTTAAGTGTCATAATGACACCAGGAATAATGAATAAATTGTTTCCAATGATTAATATCACCAATGTCTATTATCGATGCACAGGCAATCCAGACATCTGGTGATCTAGTTGTGAAAGATGTAATATGTTCAAATGATCAGAGGATACGTGACATTGATGATACAAATTTGACATCGACAAGATCCTTTTTCGTATACGACGATCCAGATGTGCAAGAAGTTTCCCGTGTCGTTCACGGATTATCAAGTGATAAAGAATCTGGAAGCATCGCAATCCAATCTCTTGAAACCGTTGGTGTTGACCAAAATATGCCAACCAATATTTCATCTTCCGCAGAATGCACGAAATTTCTCACTGGAGACACTGCGAATGTTATCTCCAATATAGGATTGTCATTCGATTCTGACAATTCTGCCATCTTTTTCGGAGGAAGTAAGGAATTTAAGATAGTTCTTGAAACTGGGACACCCTCAAGATTACTATTCCAGTCTTACAATTCAACATCATCGTCGTATGTTACGAAGTTTTCATGCTTATCAAGTTAAATTAAATATTTAAATTTATTATTATATCCAATCACAACCCAGTGTTGGAGTCCAATGAGGTAATTCTCACAAATAATGCCCAGTCAACACCCACAAAATCATATTCGCTACCATCTTCGTTGTAAAACCTGAAACGGATGTCGTGAAGTCTTTTAACGATACCATTAAAGTTGTGATGACCCACCGCACTGAGGGTGTTCAAGAAATTCACCAAATCCGCACCACTGAACAATTGAATTCTCGCGAAGAATCTATCCCTAGAGTTGGGGATAAAGACATTACCAATGTCCTGGTCGTCGACAGTTGCTCTGACGAGGATAACACGTCTTCCTCTGCTCAAATCGAATCTGTTGGGACTAATGTATGTCGTATGGAGGCCAGTTGTAGGATTGATAGGTGCGAGATAAGTAATACCGTCATCAAACCCATCCATGGACTCTATAGTTGTTTCAATTGTAGACCCGGACTGACCCTTTACCAGGGACGAAGTGGGGAATAAGAAGGAAACGTTGAAGGCATCAGAAGAAACGTCTATAGAATCAATAGTGAACACTATACCGTCCAGGTCAGTTGTTGTAAACCCAGAGAATTCCACAATCTCTCCCGCAACAAACCCAGTGTCAACGTCAGGTGTGATTGTAAGAATAACCACATTATTATCCGATGAAACCATGTCTATAGATGTCACGGTGAAAGAGGACGAAGTAGTCGTTGAGACAGTGATAGAAGTTCCTGCCCATAGTGTGTCGGGATCTATGTCGATTTCGAAATGGGTGTCATCATGTGTAGTCCCCACTCTGTAAATACCACCATCCAGGAAAGGAACGGTTCCTACCAGCGTACAGTAGTCATCGGACGAAAGGAAAGCTGGGACATTGAGCAATATCATAGGGGACATAACTCCATCTTCCATGTCTTGCGCAAAAGGAGATCCCATAGCCAACACATCGAACTGTGTGTCTTTGGACATTTCAAGGTCAATAAGTCCAAATCCTGCCACTTCTCCAACAGAATTCCTCGACGAATATGGTACCATGGTAGAAAGAAGAGCCAGTACATCAGAATCATCGAAATCAGAGAAATCTCCAATGATTGTAACAGACCTGGAATCAATGTTAGCGATGGCCTGAACTTCCCTGTCAACAAGGTTGTGTATCTTTAGGGTAAGAAGGGCTCCAGGAGCCAAGATATTTTCATAAGGTGCTAGGAATGTTACCGAAGCTTCAGTGTCGGAAGTCTTGGTAAATGTGGTGATCTGCAATGTCTCGGTACATACATGGATATTGAACTCTACGTCACCTGAAGAAATAACTGCAACTTTCCCGAATGGGCCAGACGACAAAAAGTTGTAAGTGTTGACGAGAACTGTTCCGGAAGCATATACTGTTGGGCTCTGGATAGAAAGTTCAAGAGACACAGCAAGATTGGTAATGGTGTAACCACCTGTACTGGCCTTGAGACCGAAAAAGTTATAGTTCCCCTCAGAAATCTTTTCACTCAGGTAAAATGTATTGTTGGTTTGGTCAATGGCATAACGTGTGTGAGGGATTTCGAAGTTTAAGATATCCATACTTAGAACATTAGGGATCTTGTCGAAAGACAGCTGACAATCATTAGAAGTTGGGTAAGCGGCCCTATCACGATCTCCAGACGAGACATTGAGATAAGTGGTGACAAATTTACTCCTTTCGTCCCCATTGACCCTAGGGTCCATTTCATTCATGCGTGCCATTTAGTTAGTCGTAATATTATAATCTTTACTTTGTACACATGTGTTCTGCCATTCTTTTCCTATATTGTACAATCAACCAGTCATATTCTGTTAGTATTTGTTTTACTGGGACACCAGGACTATACATATTTTCCAATATAAACTTGTCTTCGGCTAGGGTCTGGAGCATAAAATACTCAAATGCTTGGTCAAGTACATACGCCGTCAAGAAATTGCGATGGAGTCCCCAGAACAATCTAGTCTTCTTTTCACCAATTGGTAGAAAATGAACTCTGACAGACTTAATCATTTCGTCCCCGAACGTGACTCTTGACATGGCGGAACATGGTTCTCTGAAAGAATTATACACAGATACGGTGTCTTTTTCGGTGTTGTCCAAGAAGTTTGCAAGAGATTTGGCCCCTGTCTTGTAGAAGAAATGAACCCCTCTGTCTTCTGGGAAATTAACAGTGTCTATTATTGGACTAGGGTCTATATTGTTTCCAAACGAGTGGACCACATTTATGTGACAGAAGTCTATTAGGTTCTCAACTGCGCTAAATATATCACAGTTGATGTCACAGTGACCGTATATACTGACGAAATCTATATCGTTATCCAAAATGGTTGTCTCTAATTCATTTGCATGGAATATCGGTTCTTTATCCGATCCCATATATGCCCATATTAAATTATCATATACTTTATTTTTGTAAAGTTGAAGAGATCCCTTTACATGTTTGACATCTGAGCTGCCCAGGTATGATACTACCTCCGATGTCTGACAATCAAACTCCATCCCATGATATGGACATGCAATACAGTCTTTTTCAACTGTTCCTCCAGACAACTTAGCTCCACGATGAGGACACCTATCGTCGAATACAGAATATGTTCCATCTGATATTCGAATAACAGAAACACTTGAATCGATCAAGTCGAAATTATATATCTTTTTATTGATTATATCTCTTTCCTGACATATTGGAATCCACGAAGATTTATACAGCTGTTTAACATCAGCAGATGCAAAGTTCGTATTTATAGCCATCTGAGCATGATGGAACCCAAGCATTTTCATATATGATCTTATATTATATTTTATTTATTCCTGGTACTCCCGATTCTCCAAATAAAATATTAATCCTTCTGGAGTGTAAATTCTCCAAGACTAATCTTTCCTTGGCAACAACGAGTTATGCTAGATGGAGAAACTCTTAATGACTTTGATGCTTCTCCACGCGATGCAAAAGTATTCATTAAATCCCCTTGTAGATCGTATTGCCTGACCTTTATACGAGTACTACCTCGAGAAATGGGATCTATATGTTCAGGAGCTTCATTTTTGTGCCTCCACATAAATTTATATGCAGAAAGGCTAATCTTACATGCATGTATTATACTTGAGGAATCTCCATTAACTTCTCTAGCTGCATCTGACGCACTACGAAACTCTTGTAAACGAGTACCACCAAGGCTATATTGCACAACCGGAGTTAGGGATTGAACAAGGCCGGTATCGACAGCATGTTGACTATTTTCAGACGGAGAAACCCACTCCAGATTCTCAATGTTGTTATTGAAACCAACCCCATCCTTATGATTTACGTAAATCTTTCCATCATCACCTGGTTCGCCTAAAAAAGCTGCTATAATCAACCTATGTACTTTGTAGATTTTACCTTTTATCTTAACAGCAAAATATTTTACAGGCCTACCTATTAAATACCCAGTTGTCCAGTTATTTCCCTGTAATACAAGGCCACATGTACTTACTTTTACAACTTTATAGTTCTCTTTAAAGAACCATGAAGGCACTGTTTTGATTATACTTCCCTTTTTAGGTAATAATTTATCATACTTGAGATGACCTCCCTCAACGTTTACGACTGAATCTCTTCTTAACCATAAACGTAGGGTCATTCTGTTGATACCAAATTTTCGTGCCGCTGCTGCGACTGATTTATATGATACATTTCCACCATGAGTGATAAAAATCACATTACATCCTTTTGCGTGAACCTTTTTAGTATTACGACGTTGTAAAGATTTCGTCGCCCATCTGAGATTGTTAATATTGTTATTTTTCCAATTACGATCAATATGGTCAACAGTGTGATTTTTTGATGGTGGAGGACCGTAGAAGGTTTCACAAGAAATGCGATGGATAAATTTCATATGTGTCGTAACTCCGTGTAATAAAACACCCCCTTGAATTGTGGGTTTCAGAATGTGACCTTTTGAGTTTCGGACATTACTTAAAGACGATACGTCATAATGAGAGTATTCTGGTATCGTAACTTGTTTCCATTCCTCAGTCATCTTATGAACTTTCGTATTGTACATTAACAATATAATTATTCATAACAGAAACATTGTCCATATGGTATGTCAATAGAGGATGTGTATATTACCTAGGTAAGATGATATGTTAAATAAACAAAAAACTCAAGTGTCCATAAGGAATTACGTAAAATGTCCGTATGGTATGTCCATAACACTATTTAAAAAGTGCCTAGTAATTAATAACCGTTAACTATACATAGAGAACATTGTGTCCGTAAGGACGTAATTCCTTATGGACCAGTTTAAAATAGTGGACGTAAAATGATAAGATTCTGTTAAGCTAGGTATTATTGGAATATTGTGAGAATAAGAAAACCACTAATCGGTCCGTAAGCTTACGGACCGATTTGTGTCATTTTTGTATATGTAGCATGTTATACGAAACACATGTTTCAGTAGGTAAATGGTATGTATTCCTTACGGACCGATTTAATTGATTTTGTTCCAAATGCACATATAAGAGTGTGATACATGTAGGTAGGAATGAGATGAAATGACAGGGATTTAGGGGATTAGCGGACGTACGCAAAATGCGCGGGATGTAAGTTTTTTTTGAAAAAACTTTTTTTTTTTCAAAATTTTTATTTTTTTCCAGCCAGAGTTTATTTTTGAGAAATCTGCGAAGCATCCCCAACCCCCCTTCGTAAAATAATCCCATATTACAGTTTGAAACCTAGAGACATCTCTGCCTGTCCATTTTAGAATAATAACGATACATGATTGTTGTGGGGAGGGTGGTGTAATATTAAATGTTAAAAATGAGTTTCAACTTATCAGGATTTAATATTTTTAACCACCAACGGTGTCACAACCGAATAAAATGCCGAATACGTTGCGTAGAGCCACACATATGTATTGCATGTACTGTGGAACTAATTTACACGACTATGGACAGGAACAGTGTGACAAATGTCTAGTCCCATTCGATAATGACTGGATCATATCGTGTTATCACGAAGTAAACAAGTTATCAATGTATAGAAGAATGAAGTGTATGTTCATAAGTATGTATTATAGGTCTAAGCAGTGCTTAGGTATTAATTAATCCAACATCATACGTGTAACTTTTTCACGTATAATTGACATTTTCTGCTGGGTACGCACTTTAGCGGAAGATATAACTCTAGACTCTTCAGATGTTGTTTTCTTCCCGAGAGTCGTCACCATGGTACCGATTATTTCGTTCATATCTTCACAGTTACCATCTAAATCCGTCAGATCGTCAAAATCTATCATCTTTAGTGTGCCATCAGCACAAATCAGAAGATTTTCAGTGTGGAAATCGTTGTGACACACACCATAAGTTGACATTGTATCTATGAGATCTCTTATAGATTTGATCAAACCCTGTAATTTTAGATCAGATTCTGGATCCAGTGCATCTATGTTTTCTACAAGGTAGTCCTTCACACTCTGACACCCAATATACTCCATAAAAATCTGCTTATTATCGGAATCAAGTTCAAACGAACGCGGTCCCACCTTTTTAATAAGATCTTTGTATTTATTAAGATTATACGCCATTTTCTCGAACTCACTCAAGGCAACATACGTTTTTTTAACACATCTGACTTCTATTCCATCAACACGGCATGTTCCAATCTTAACAAATCTCCCTTTAGAAGAAGAGCTGTCTGAAATCTCCGAAAAAAACATTCTTTATATAAAACAAACAATAAAAAAAAAATTATTTGAAATAATTGGAGGCTAATTCAGTAGAAACATCCTCTGCCAATTCACTCTTACTCTTGTCGGGACTATCTCCTGCTTTCTCTTTAACCAATTTCTTCATGGAAGATTTGGTAGATCTAGAAGAGGGGACAGGTATCAATACGTCACATCCTTCGTATTTCAGAGCCATGGGTAACCCATACTTGGACATCTCTTCATCTGTTACACCTAGTACATTTTTGGCATATTCTTCTGTGTACTCTACCACATATACATTTGGAACTCTTTCGGTTTTGAAGATAGGCATTTTGATTAGTGTTAACTACAAGTGTTAAAATATATGGTACCTTTTTGACGAATTAATATACGTTACAATATAAAGAGAAGAGTATATGTCGTGGACCGACAGAGAAGAATACATTAGTACGGTAGAAGTACATTCTGGAACACAAAGTTTGTATAGTGATGGATCTGATTTAGTTAGTGGAGGGATTGGTCCACCAATCCTAACAACAACTGATGCGGTATTATCATCGGATTTTACAATTGAATTCTTCGCGTACGCTCAGGGTGCAAGTCTTACTTCTCCAGTCACTGTTACCAATACTGGAAATAGTAATTACATGGTGTGGTGGCAGGCTGGGTCAACGCTCTATTTCCAGTGGTACAGACCTCCTGGAAATGTTCAATTTAAATCTTTTTCGGTGGGACTAACAATGAACGACAGATGGGTCCATCTAGCAGTTTCATATGTTGCTGCAACTGATCTGATATATGTATCTGCAGATGGGATAACCACAGGCTATACTGAAGGATT
>Ga0308025_1001602_pt1 | contig 10609 bp, 4 predicted proteins | sample Neamet422_FD_201298 | JGI IMG/M metagenome (GOLD analysis project Ga0308025, IMG submission 201298) | Marine microbial communities from water near the shore, Antarctic Ocean - #422 | ecosystem: Environmental > Aquatic > Marine > Unclassified | place: Southern Ocean | collected 2014-10-03
TGGTGGCAACAATACTGGTGGCAACAATACCGGTGGCAACAACACCGGTGGCAACAATACCGGTGGCAACAATACCGGTGGCAACAATACTGGTGGTAACAATACAAATGGCTCGCTAATGATGTCGGGGCCGCAAGGATGGGAAGTGCGATTTTTAGATGATACAATTGATCTAATGACTCCGGGAGAGCAAAGAAATGCTATATTGCGGATTTCAATTCCGGCTAATGAAAATCCAGGGTATTACGGATTTGACTTATTTGCTGCAAGTGCATTGGGCAACTTCTCGGTCAGCTCCACATTAGTAGTCAATGTTACAGCAGTACATGATTTAAGATTCAGTTATATTCCATCTGGAGTAATACTACAACCGGGTGAAAACTCAACTGTGGGGCTAAACATAACCAGTTTATCGACCGCAGATGGAAACTGGACTTGGGAAATCTCAGTGATTCTGGACCAAAGCCAAACCGGTGGTCTTGTGCAGGCTAATTGTCAAGCGGTTTTACCTAATTATTCGACATTTATCACTGCTGGTGGAATCGTCTCTATCGGCGTTAATATTTCCACCTATGCCAATACTCATGCAGGTGATTCGTGTAAATTCGCACTCAGTGGCACATTAGACTCTGACACTTCAATCACTGAAAGCGTAGAGTTTACATTGGTCGTTGGCCAGCAATGGAATCTTTCAATGGTCCTTCCTACTTCGATTAAGTTAGATGTAGGTGAATCTGAATCATTCAATGTAGCGATTAGTAATGATGGATCTGAAGACGATACTATTTCGTTGATCGGCATCGACAAAGAAGGTATAACTTTCACTAATCCCTCCCCAGTGACTCTTGCCCGTGGTGTATCACAATATGTTGTGATGGTAGTTGAAATCGATTCATCATTAGTTGGCAATATAACACTAGATTTCACAATGTCTTCAACCAATAGTGGAGTTGGAAGTGTAAATCAAAGTGGATTGTTTGAAGTTAAGGCATTCTCTGAATTATCCATGGAAGGCCCCGCTGATAACCGAATTGTAGTCATCCCTGGACAGAATTCGTCGGTTCTTCTCAACATCACCAATGATGGTACTCGAGATTTAGACCTTTCAGCAAGTATCACCGGATTACCTAGTGGAATTAGTGTTTCTAGTGGTCTCGAAAGTATATCTTTGGGTGCAGGCAATTCGACTGATGTTGAACTGGAACTTGTTGCTTCAGCCGGAATTCAGCCATCTAGTGAATCTTTTACCATTACATTTGATGGAGGATGGACTACAACAGAACTTACAATCGATTTGCAAATTGCAGACCGCCATGAAGTTATTATCGATACCAACCTAGACCGGATTATCGCATCACCACTTGGTGGAGCAAACCTAACCCTAATGATTACCAATCTGGGTACCTCAACTGAAACTTTCGTAGCGAGTATCAATAATTCCCAAGTTAGTGATTGGTTTACTGTTAGTGTCGATAAATTATCTGTTAATTTAGCAGCGGGCCAATCCGGTTCGATTATAATATCTGCCAGGGAGATTGCAGGTGGCGCACCAGCATCCGGAAATGAACTTGTGATCACAGTAACCAGCACCGATGATTCGACAGTTATGGATATGCTAGTAATCGATATTATTCCACAAATCGCTGATGGACTAATTACAGTGATGAGTGATGATGACAAAGCAGCACCTGGTGGAATGATATACGGTAATGTAATTATTACGAATTTAGGTACTGCGACCGATTCAATGCTAATCAATACTGTAGAAATGGATTGTAATTTAGACGGAGAGATGTTAGAATTGGCACCTAGTATGTCATCTAGCCCAATTCCATGGTCGTGCATAATCAATGAAAATGAAAACGCTGGAGTGAACGTGTTGACATTTAGATTAACCTCTACAGCGCGCTCTGACATGGTATTAACTGCAAGTGAGTCCTATACAGTAGAGCCTATTTGGTCTGATGAAGTAATATCATTTACCTTTGAAGAGAACGACCTTGTATTTGATGAAAGCATCGAGCAACAAACAATTTCGTTAACAATTTGTAATGAAGCTAATACCTATGTCGAAGGTAATTTGGAACTAATTGGAAAGAATGAACCCCAGATGGATGGCATATTCTATCGATCTGGTGAAACAGGAATGAACTCGACATACAGTTTGTCTAGCAAGGGATGCCAAGATTTCCGACTTATGCTTACACCACTGTACATGGATGGATTCGAGGCAGTACTAGTGATTCACTCGGTTAGTCAAGTAGAAGGGCAAACTGTTAGAGATGAATCTGAAGACTTACGAGCAAGTGTCTCTGGACCTCATCTGCCTCCCGATGGGTTGAATCTAGGACTTCTTGAACTCAATAACAAAAACTCGCTGATATTATTATCCACTGGCTGGGTTATGTCACTCCTACTTCTAGCATACATCAGACTATTCAGGAAAACCACGGTTCTTGAAGAGGAAGAAGAAGATGAAATTCCACTTGGACCAAATGAAGTACGAATCGATGAATATAACAAAGTCACATGTTGTTCATGTGAAGCACGATTGGGAATACCAGAAGATAGTGAACCTCCTTTCAGGTTCACCTGCCCTAAATGTGATACAAGAATTCGTGTAGTCGAATAATCATCTTTTCTGAGCAAATAGAAGGAAGGCTGTATGGCCGAATGGACCGTTTACCGGCCGCATTCCACCTTTCGAAGCGGTTCCCCATTCTCGTTCCATCAACTCGCCCGCCCATTCGACGACAAGTCCTGATTCTTCACACGATTTCCAGCATTTTTCTAATTGTGAAGTCGTAGGAGCATAGCAAGCAATCCTACCACCAAATGCCAATTTAGGTGCGCATGCAATAATTGCAGGTGAATGCACTGGCATATCGAGAATTATGGCATCGAATTTTAGGTCGGGTACTACGTCTTCGACCATCCCTTCTAAGTGAGTATGTTTTGGAAATTCTGAAAAACATTCGCGTGCTCGACTTAGATTCAGCAATCCTACATCTGCATGTTCAGTTCTTGGCTCTGCAGTAACTAAATGCCCCGAATTTCCAAGGACTTTGGCAAGGTGCAAGGATAGCCCTCCCGACCCCAAACCCGCTTCTAGAACAACATCTCCCGAACCAATGCCTAATCGGGTGATAAATGACCCCGCATCTTTAGCAGAAATTGTCTGAGCACGCCTAGCCATTCCCGCTATTAATTCAGGCAATCTAGTGGGCATTCTCGTCAGATATTTTTGACCTACAAGTACTTCGCTGCCGATAGCGATATCGTTTAGCAGTGCAACGGTATTGAGCACACCTAAACCTTTGTGTTTAGTCACTTCATCTTTCAGTTCCACAATATGAATTCGCCCTTCATTTTCCATCAGGGCTGCATACTCTGCCATGCATCTGCGAGGAGAACGGTGTCAAGAAAGATTCGCATGAAAGGATTCAATCCCCCCTAAGGGGGGAAAGAACCGCAACGGCACATGTTCAAATACCTGTATGCTAAGGCAAAGGCATGAAGACCGCACGTATGTATGCATTTTCCATAGTCGCATTGATGCTTTTGAGCATTACTGCTTCCTTTGGTGGATTGATTGCACAAGACGAAAATGCAACAATAGAATTGGAAGATACGCCAGTTGAAATGGAAGCCACAAGTCCCGGGTACCCTGTTTTCGCAGAGTACATGGGCGCACATTGGTGTGGACCTTGTATAACGGCTACAAATAATTTGAAAAGTTTGTACAGCACTAACGGAGGTGGAGGGACCCAATCCTCTGACTTTACTTTCGTATCATTTTGGGAATCTCAATCAACAGGATGGCCAGCTGATTCTCCAATCAATCGCAGATCCCACATCCAAAACGCTCCTGGATACACCGGCGGAATCCCAGTTACAGTCTTTGGCGATGCACCATCCGGCACATACTACACAGTAGGCGGGCAGTCATACGACAGTTACTACCAAAATGGTGGAAACATGCAAAACGCAAACGATTACGCATTATCTGTAATTCAATCCGAAAACGGCAATAACATGGATGTCGAAATCACCGCTCTATACAGTGGTTCGGGAACAAAGGACGTGTACCTTTACGCAGCAGTAGCTGAAGAAAAGGGATTCGAACCGTATTCAGCAGGTGGTGGCTCAGACCACCCACCAAATTTGTGGAAAAAGTGGCTACTCAACAGCGGAAACAGCGGATTCGAGACATTCACACTAACAGCAGGTACGCCAGTGACCAAAACTTGGACAGTACCAATTTCAACCGCAAGAGCAGTAAGCGGAATTAGTTCAGCTGACAACTTCCTAACAGTTGCTGCACTTCTCGATGGAGACCACACATCTCACCGTAATGTGCTATCTGCCGGCGATTCTAACATGGCACCTACAATCGATTTGGGAGTCAAGACATTTACTCTAGAAAACCCAAGTGCACCAAATGGCGGCTACGTCAACGGTGATATTCTAAATCTTGAAGCGACAATTGTCAACAATGGAGTAGACGCATATTCCGACGGTGGCGATGTTCGTTTCTTCTACAAGACTGGAAACACTAAGAATTACGTCGGAACGACTCACACTCTTTCCACCTTTGCAAATAATGGAGACACACAGATGTTCTCTGGTCAAATCGACACCACCAGTTTACCTGAAAGTGCATACCAGACCTCATTTGGAGCTGAAATTTCAAACCTTGTTGCGGACAAATCAGGAAGTAACAACAATGGCGGAGAAGTTGTTGCCCACGATTTAGTACCTGTGGCACGCAAGGCTCAGGTAATCGGCGACAATGAAATCGACAGGGGAAATAATTTCCTTGTCGAAGCTAAGACTACTTTCAATGATGGCGTTGATATTAACACCACATTCTTCACCTTTGATGTTGAAGTTTCACCTGCTGGAATGGATCAATGGATGAGTGGAGATTTGATTGTTAGCGACGGGGTCGTTTACCAAGAAGGTACTTCCAATGAACATCGCCAATATCTGGTAAAGCCAGGTATGGACATGGGAGCGGGATTCTATGACATCCGTGCTCGTTCGATAGATTCACGTATGCAAACCAGTGATTGGCAAATCACCGATGATGCATTCGAACTGAAGAATGCGCTACCAACTATCACCTCTGAACCAGTCCCTACAGTGAAGGTTCAGACTTCAACTAAAGTTTCAATTATCAGCAATATAAATGATGCTGAAACTGATTTGCAGGAACTTGTCATAACAAGTACAAGTCCTAACTTCATTGCATGGCATCCTGCCACTGAAGAAATCGAAGTTTACTTTGAGACAATTCGATTTGTCAACGGACAAGCTACAGCCACTGGTATTGAAGTCGCTGTTGATGACGGTACTGAAACAGCCCACGGAACATTACTATTCAATGTCATAGAAAACGGACAGCCACGCTGGGCCGGTGTCGAAAAGCAGTACGTAAACGAAGACTCGGCTTCATCAATGAGCCTATTGTCTTACATCACAGACACAGATACAAATGGAGAAATTGCATCTTCTGAAGATTTGGTACTAGCAATTGTCGCTAATACCAATCCTGAATTGCTTGAAATCGAACTAAGAGAATTCACATTAAACTACGCTACTATGGATGGAGACATTAATGGAGAGACTACTATCACTGTACGTGCTAGTGACGGTGAACAGTATTCTGATCAATTGATTACAATTGCAATTACTCCAATCAATGATGCACCTCGACTCGACTTATCCGAATTTGACGGTCTGCGACTAAGGGCAGGAACACAGAAAACCATCTTCCTTAATGAAATCTTAACCGATATTGATGGCGATGTCAATCAAGTAACTGTCACTGCAAGCAACCCAACACCAGGCGCTGCACGTGTCAACTTCCTTGACAATACCCTAACATTGATTTGGGATACTGAAGGACTTCAGACTGTTACTATCCAAGCGGAAGACCGCTATGATTCTAACATCTACACTCTTGTTGTGGACGTATATGACAGCATGCCACTGCTAGTAGGCGAGGGTCCTGATGCTGATGTTCACCTGAGTGCAACCAATGTCTATATCGATGAAGTTCCAGAAGTTACAATGTTCCTGAACAAAGATGATGTGACCATTACATCTCTAACTTCAACATGGCAATTATGCAATGGATTGACTGGAGTCTGTACTCTAAATGTAATAATCGAGCATGACATCACCGCTAAGAGCCTTGGATGGACTTTCGACCCACTCAATGGACAAATCGATGATACTGGGCTGCGATTGAAGGATTACATTACTGTCGCCAAGATCACTGCAATCGCTTCAAACGGTGAGAAGTTTGAATTCAAGGGTACCAACTTGAAGTGGACCGCAGAGGAGACGGCACCTGGCCCTGAATCTATGACTGAAGATGAAGTCAAGGAGCTACTTGCAGAACTCGATGTGGTCATCGATAACAAGAAAACTGAAATCGAAGGTATGGACAAAGACTCTTCAGAATATGAGGAAGCAAATATCGAACTTGAACAATTAGAGACTGAGCGTGCATTCGCATGTGAATTCACAACCTGCGAATCGATGAAATCTGGTGGAGCTGGAGAGGAAGAGTCCGCCCTTAACATGACGATTATTGCAATTGCAATGGGCGTTATTATCTTCGCATTATTAGGTGGATTATTATTCATGCGCCGAGGAAATGATGGAACACTTGAGAAGTCGGTGGACTGGGCTAATGAACTTCCTGCAACTGATGCTGTTGCAAATTCGATGTATGGTGGCGCACAGGAGATATTCCAACAACCAGTTGCGGCTCCTGCCCCTGAAGTAGCACAAGTTCCTCAGACTGTACTCCCACTACCTCCTGGTGGACTTCCAGTTGGATGGACAATGGAACAGTGGGCGCATTACGGACACCAATACCAACAGTAATTGGTGGATTTCAACGTTTGACAACACCCATGGTGTCTGCCAAACGGCTAAAACGGACTAGGCAAGAGGCATTGATGTGGCAGAAGAGGAAGTAGTCGATACACCAGACTCTGATGAGGAGGAAATGGTCACTATTTGGAGCCCTGAAGCGGGCGACAATATTGAGATTAATTCTACTCCAGTTGATGAATGGGTTCGAAGTGTTGATTTCAAAACTACTGAAGAAGTCCCTATTCCCGAGAGATTGGTAGACCAAGTAATTGGCCAAGATGCGGGTTCTATCGTTATTCGAAAGGCTGCCGAACAAAGGCGCCACATGATGATGATAGGAGACCCAGGCACTGGTAAATCGATGCTTGCTAGATCGATGACTGAATTGCTGCCTGAAGATAAACTCGAAGATATTCTTTGTTATCCCAACGAGGATGATGAAAATGAACCTAGAGTTCGCACTGTTCCTGCTGGAAGAGGCGATAGGATTGTCAAGAGTCAAAAAGAGGCTATCAAAATTCAAAGAGACAAAAGTCAGAAAATGTTGATGATCGGATTTGTCGCCATCGCATTCCTACTAGCAGTCGTTGCAATTCAAAGTGGAGATCTCTTGACATTGTTATTTGGAATGCTTCTTCTGATGTTTGGATATATGTTCCTACGTTCGAGAATGGGCGGGGCAGATGAAGGAAGAATCCCCAAGGTCCTAGTTAAGCACCAAGGGCAAGATTCTCCCCCCTTCATCGATGCTACTGCAACCCTATCTGGAAGTTTACTTGGAGATGTAAGGCACGACCCATTCCAAAGCGGAGGAATGGAAACCCCTGCTCATGAAAGGGTTGAGCCAGGTGCAATTCATCGTGCACACGGTGGAGTATTGTATATTGACGAAATCAATTTGCTAAGACTCGAGGAACAACAGGCACTTCTAACTGCAATGCAAGAGCGCGCATTCCCGATCTCAGGTCGCTCTGAGCGTTCGAGTGGAGCATTGACAAAGACTGAAGCTGTTCCATGCGATTTCATTCTAATCGCGGCAGGAAATTTAGATGCTATCCAAGGGATGCATCCTGCTTTGAGAAGTCGTATCAGAGGATACGGATACGAAGTATACGTTAATTCAGATATGCCTGATACCACAGCTAATCGACGACGTCTGATTAGATTCGTCGCTCAAGAGGTTCGAAGAGACCTAGGTACATCTAGAGAGATTCCGCACTTTGATAGATCTGGTGTTGCTGTAATTCTCAGAGAAGCTCAACGCCGTGCTGGTCGAAGAGGTAAACTATCTCTCAGACTCCGTGAACTTGGAGGTCTAGTAAGAATCGCTGGAGATTTAGCGTGTGAAGAGGGTGCTGAGTTAACAACATCTCGTCATGTATTAGCAGCACGCAATATTGCTAAGCCACTTGAGCAACAAGTCGCTGATCGAATGATCGAGCGACGTCAAGAATACTCACTCATCGTTAACTCTGGCAATCGTATTGGCCGTGTAAATGGATTAGCGGTCCTAGGAGCCGATTCCGGTCTTTCGGATTACAGTGGAATAATGCTACCTGTGGAAGCACTGGTAACACCATCTCAATCTAGTGGCGGAAAGGTGTTTGCGACTGGTGGTCTGTCTGACTTGGCCAAAGAAAGTGTAACCAATGTAAGTGCGGTCATAAAGAAACTCACAGGCAAGAATGTGTCGGATTATGACATACACATTCAATTCGTTGATACCCACGGAGTCGATGGCGATTCGGCTTCAATCACTATTGCGACTGCAATTATCTCGGCATTAGAAGATATTCCTATTCGTCAAGACCTTGCTATGACTGGAAGTCTTTCAGTTAGAGGAGAGGTACTGCCGATTGGTGGAGTTACTGCTAAGATTGAATCTGCTGCTAAATCGGGAATAAAGACAGTAATTATTCCTCGTGCTAATATGCAGGACGTATTACTAGACAAGCAATATGAGAGTATCGAGATTATTGCAGTAGATACTTTGGATGAAGTAATGGAGCATGCATTGATAGTTGGCGATAAGAAGACTAGTTTGGTTGAGCGCCTATCTGCAGTGATAGACCGCCTTACCCCTGAAGTTTCCCCAAATAGCCAAATCTCCTGATAGGAAGTATTGCTATGACTGAGAAAGAGAATGCAGGCTCTGCTTTGCCTATTCTTTTCCTTGTTGTCATGATTGACATGATTGGATTTGGAATTGTTATTCCATTCCTCACATATTTCATAGAAGACCTTGCTACAATCGAAGGCGTGATGGAAATTGGCCTTTGGGTCGGCCTGATGATGGTTAGTTACTCGACTGCCCAATTCTTGTTTTCCCCATTATGGGGCTCACTATCCGATCGCCTTGGACGAAAACCAATCATACTCACTGGCCTGGTAGGCAATACTGTATTCTTCGCAGTCTTTGGAATTTCCACTAGTCTTGTAATGGCACTAATCGCAAGGTTCTGTGCAGGAGCTTTCAATGCTAATATCGCAGTAGCTAAGGCATATATTGGAGATATTTCAGATAACACAAATCTTGCAAAGCGTATGGGAATAATTGGAGCATCATTTGGAGTTGGATTTACCGTTGGCCCATTTATCGGAGGGGAGTTCTCTAGTCCTGCTGAAAAGTGGAGTTTGTTCACAGGAACTATATTCGAGACTCATCCATATCTTCTTCCATGTTTGATCGCATCTCTATTGTCTACAATATCGTTCATATTTGCGGTATGGAAACTACCCGAAAGTCACAAATCTACCAACAATGAAAAAATTAGTCTCAATCCTATAACGCATGTTTCTAACATGATTAAAGATCTCAGACGAGTAATTCAAATGCCACAATTAGGTAGATTGGTAATGATTTCTGTTATGTTCATGTATGGATTCACCATAATGCACGCCGTGTTTGTATTATTTACAGAGTATGACCTGGGATTCAATGAATCTCAAAATGGGCGCATCTTCGCAATAATTGGCATTAATGGGTTAATCATCCAAGGCTGGTTGATTGGGCCATTAACCAAAAGATATGGGTCGGGTAATTTGATGAAAGTCGGTACAATCGTTTGTGGCTTAGGACTCACACTGGTACCATATGTGTCACATGAATATATTTGGCTGACTATGGGCGCTGTTGTCATTTTATTATCAACGGGGAATGGTCTTTTTCAACCATCTTTCTCTGCAATACTTGCCCAAAGAACGAAGGAAGAAGGCCAAGAGATGGGGATGGTCATGGGTTCCCAAGAATCTGCATCAGCATTTGCTAGAATCATAGGGCCTCTTACCGGTGGATTGGTATGGGATTATACTGTGTTGAAAACCGGAATGTTATCGATTGCCACCGCATTCCACTTATGTGGAATCATGATGTTCATAGCGTACTTATTACAAATTCGAGTAAAGTCACATCGACATGAATCCGAGTGAACATATCAAGTACGCGTTTAGTGTGTGGCACAATATGGGAGACAACATCCAATTGGGAAGTAGCCCTACTTTCCATAGAAGAATCGCAACATTCTCACATGCTGCAATAATACTGGCTGTATTTTGTCTAGCCATGATTCACCTTGAATCGGTATTAAAACCATTTTTTATCGCATTAGGAATTTATTTTGTTCTAAAACCAGGTGCTGATTGGCTTTCGAAGAATAATTTTCCCGTGTTTCTATCTTACCTAACAATGCTGTTGATGTTTATTCTAATCATAACTTCC
>Ga0308025_1001613_pt1 | contig 10567 bp, 7 predicted proteins | sample Neamet422_FD_201298 | JGI IMG/M metagenome (GOLD analysis project Ga0308025, IMG submission 201298) | Marine microbial communities from water near the shore, Antarctic Ocean - #422 | ecosystem: Environmental > Aquatic > Marine > Unclassified | place: Southern Ocean | collected 2014-10-03
ATTGGATACAGAAACATCTTCTGCTCTGAGAAATTTGTCTCGACGTTCATTGATTGCAGATATTCAGTTGAGCCAGGATGAAGCCAACCTCTTGGCTCAAACAATTTGTAAAAACATGAATGAAAATCACTATGTAAGTTCATGGGAGAACATAATTCTACTTACCTCTGGGCAACTCAAAGATGGGAACGTCGAATGCCAAATCGAGAGTGGGATGACGCTGACTGCCCAAAACGATCAATCGACACATATTGCAGTCACCTATGTCCTCACATTCAACTTAAGTGAAGCAATGACGTATCCATTTGAATTCACTTTACAATCTCAACCATCAGCTACGGACACTTCACTTGCCCAACACGCGCAGATGCATCCGATTGATATCACGGCTAAAAGTACGGAATCTCAAACGATCTACTGGTCGCCTTGGTGGGTAATTGAGGGAGAACTTACGCTTAGCCTCGAAGAACAAGTAGAATCCAAGCCTAGTTTCGTTGGTCAAATCGTTCAGGCATTCATCTCTTATCCCGTACTCTTCTTACCAATACTCGGTCTTCTCGCAGGAGGAGTGCTTGTCTTCATACGAACAAAAAACTCAATTGGCCTGGATCTTGAGTTTGAAGTGAAAGATGAGGGTGATGAGAATCAAGAGAATGAAAACCCTGAACATCATGTTGATGAAGATCAAGAGGAAGAAGAATCAGGTTCCGATTCAACTGACGGTAGCGAAGAGGATGCACATGTTGACACTCTCGAGGCAGATGAAAGCGTAGAGACTGTACCCGCACGACGAAAGGCAAAAGTGACTGGACGTGAAAATACTGGGTCGGCTGCGAATGTGAAACGTAAGCGGTTGGACAGCAGCCTCACGGATCCAGTTCCAGTACGGAAAAGAAAAACAACTTCAAAGCGAAAAGTAGTTACAACTCCTAAAGTCGAAGATGTGGTAAAAACAAGACGCGTCGTCACGTATTCGAAAGATGTCGAAGAGGATGAATAACGCCAAACAGATACACATCTCGGTGTGTAATCACCATGCGAATTCTGCACCACTCTGTAGGCCACAAGCCTCGACGAGAAACTCATTTAATCCTGAAAGATGCTCTTGGTCAATACGATTGAACACTTCTCCGAAATACCGGTCGAGGCGTTCATGGTCAAGGTCTGAACGGGAAAGAGCCCATTGAATGACCTTTTCACGACGCTCAGGGTTTTGCTCAAATTCGCGAAGATTTTCAGTTAACATTCCTTGTGCAAGCCGAAGAGATTCAACCGGGGTATCTTTACGTGCTGCAAAAACACCGAAAACCATTGGCTTTTGGGTGAATTGTAACCAATCGGTGCCGAGATCCAGTTGGACAGAGTCAGGGTTGTTTTTAGCCTCTTCAAGCGCTCGGTCGCCAATGAGTAATGCACCATCACACTTGGCAAGCATACTCTCGAGGTCAGGACCCATCAGTTCGAAATGAGGATGGAGATTGCGTTTACCGAGAAGATACTTGAGTAATTGAACAGAAGTGGCTGAATCGGTCGGAAGTGCGATTGATTTCATATGTTCAAGAGAAGTTTCTCCAAAGACCAAAACGCTCCCAACTTCCCCTCGGCTACAGATGCCAATGTCTGGTAAGAGAATGAGTTCGTCAGCGTGACGAGCATAATCTGCAGCAGGAATAGGGGCTAATATGCAATCTTTCCGAAGCAGATGTCCAGTCAGCCATGCAGGCGGTGCAGCGAGCACCTCCCATTGTTTATCGAGGCCGTAAAACAAGGGGTCACAATTCAAGAATGCAACTCGCCCGATTGTTTTCATCCATATTGAGTCCCTCATACAATCAACTCAAACATTTGCCATTTTCAACTGTGTACGCGGTTTTAGTACTGGAGGGATAAAAACTTCGAATTTTTCATACGTGGTATTGCGTTGAACCGGGATACATCCTGCGTCTGAAATGAGACGAGCCAAACGTATCCGATCGTGGTCTAACGGTGTAGTCGAACCAGCAAGATGCATAATCGATTCCTTTTGCACTGTACCATCGATATCGTCTGCACCATACTGGAGCGCGAGTTCTGCTAATTCATCACCGATGTTCATTCGATAGGCCTTGATATGAGGAATTGTGTCAAGCATAAGACGAGAGATTGCAATTGTCCGGAGTATTTCGCTTCCAGTTGCTAACTGTGCTTCTGGTAGGCGTGAGTTGTCAGGCAAGTACGGATATGGGACGAAACACTGGAAACCCATTGTATCGTCGTTCAACTCACGCAACTGAATCATGTGCATCAATCTCTGTTCAAGTGTTTCAATGGTACCGAAGAGCATGGTGCAATTGGTAGGAATCCCGAGTTCGTGTGCATTGCGATGTATTTCGAGATACTCAGATGAACTTTCCTTGCCATTACAAATAACTGCGCGGACTTCATCATCCAGAATTTCTGCACCGCCGCCAGGTAAAGAACCGAGACCAGCTTTCTTTAAACGAGAAAGTGTTTCTTTGAATGAAATATTTGATAATTGAGAAAGATGTTTTATCTCAACTGCAGTTAAGGCTTTTATTGCTATATGTGGGAATCGTTCTTTGGATGCTTTGAAGAGAGATTCATAGTGTTCGACATCCCAATCAGGATGAAGGCCTCCCACTGAATGTACTTCATCGACAACATCTGCATATTGTCCCAAATCGTCGAGATATGCTTCGATGCCCAGGGCGTAAGCATCATCAGCACGCTTCGAGCGGCGGAAAGCACAAAACTTGCAGGCAAGAACGCAAACGTTTGTTTGGTTGACGTGAACATTTGAATTGAAGAAGGCATACGAGCCAAATCGCGCTACTCGGACACAATTCGATAACCGTCCTACTTCCGAAAGATTTGGATGACCATACAAAAGAAGGCCATCATCAAGTGAAAGACGTTGCCCTTGAGCTACTTTTTGAGCGAGAGGTCGAATCGACTCACTCCAGGAAGATAATTCTCCAACCAAACCAGGGAGATTTGCCTTCCAATCAGCCAGAGAACCAGCATCTTGGATGGAAGACTCCCATGCTGACATAGCATAACCTGTAGCATTTCATTCTTCAATATGTGGTTGTTCCCTTAAGGAAATAAACCCCTCTTATTGAACTGCAAAATAGCGTGATTTGACAATAAACTTTCTAAATTCATCAACGACAAATACACCTGATGCTACCAAAGTAATCACGAACCAATCAGTTGCTTCAAGGCTAATGGTCGAAAGCAAGTTCCCAATATGAATACTGGTAAATGGGATCGAATAATTCGAAAGTTGAACGAAAAAGAGAAGTAAACCGAGGGAAATGACGAGGGCTAAATTAATCGCTTTATTTGAGAACAGGCCAAGTTTGAATATACTTTCATTACTCGAACGGCAATTGATTACGTTGAATAATTGGTAGAGGATGAACACCGAAAATGTCATCGTTTGTGCGTAAGCAAATTTCTCATCCGCATAGTTCTGTGCATCTTGTAACGCTGTAGCATCGCCATCAAGACAAGCAGACCGATCATACTCAGAGAATGTATCCAGGTTGGTGAGTGGCGCTGTCTCACATTGTTCAGCATTAATCCCGCCACCTGCGAGGAAGAAGACGAGGAGAGTACCGGTCACCATTACGGCACCTAACCAGAAAATCAGAACGATATCACTGAAATTAGGTAAACCTTCATTCACCGGGCGAGGGGGTCGTGACATGACGTTACCATGCTTCTTTTCAACACCCAAAGCCACTGCTGGAGGGCCATCCATGAGAATGTTAATGACGAGGATTTGAGTCGCTGTCAATGGTAGATTCCACCCGAATATAAACGTAGAAATAATGATGAGAGCAACTGCTGCAACATTTGTTGAAACTTGGTAACGTACGAAATTACGGATGTTCTCATAGATTTTGCGTCCTTCTTCAACAGCGTGGACGATGTTTGCAAAATTATCGTCTTGTAGGACCATATCAGAAGCGTCTTTGGCGACGTCTGTTCCAGAAATCCCCATTGCTATGCCTATATTTGCGCGTGAGAGTGCAGGAGCATCATTCACGCCATCCCCAGTCATTGCTACGATTTCTCCACGTGCTTGAAGACCAGATACGATACGCATCTTTTGTTCTGGTGTGACTCTCGAGAAGATACTGGCTTGAGAGGCTGCTTCACTGATCGCATCATCATCAAGTGTGGAAAGGGTATGGCCATTGATTGGAGCAATTCCGCCTTCTGTAATATTGAGTTCCCGACCAATTGCTTCCGCAGTGTATTGTTGGTCGCCTGTAATCATCTTCACACGGATACCTGCCTTCTGGCATATGGCTATGGCCTCCTTTACTTCAGCACGAGGAGGGTCCATAATTCCAACCAAGCCAAGGAAAATAAATCCGGATTCGACGGTTTTGATGTCATGAACATCCTCGTCATCATCTAAACGTCGAGCACAGAGAGCGAGAACACGCATTGCCTGACTTGCCATATTCTTATTTGCTTGTGAAGCGGATTCGATGTCTACCTTTTCGATAGGGACTATTTGCCCATCTACAATCTTCCAGTCGGCAAGAGAAACATAACCCCCGGCGCCACCTTTAGAAAACACCCATCGTTCTCCTTCGTATTCATGGATAACTGACATACGCTTACGAGTTGTGTCAAAAAAGAACTCATGGATTCGAGAATGGCGTTGTGCGAATTTGCGAACATCACCGTTAATCTTCCATCCCAATACTGCACATGCAGAATCGGTAGGATCACCAATGGCCTGCCATTGCGATTCAACTTTGGATATCTGTGAGTTGTGACATAGACTCAGGCACGCTGCGGAAAGGCGAAATCCGAGATCACTCTGAAGTTCTTGCATTTGAGTATCGGATACTTCAACGCCTTCATACGTGAGTTTTCCTTTCGGCTTGAAGCCTTCACCCGATACGATAAATGTCCCATCAGTCGTCGTCAATTGGCGAACAGTCATCTGATTCTTTGTCAATGTACCAGTTTTATCCGAACAGATGACTGTAGTTGAACCTAATGTTTCAACTGCCTTCATCCGCCGAATAATAGCCTTATGGCGTGCCATATTACGCATACCAAGTGCAAGAGTAATCACCAAAATAATTGGCAATCCTTCAGGGACAATCGCTACGAAGATAGCGATGGCTACGATAAATTGTTCAACTGCTACATCCCTGAGGCCTGCTGTATCGATGTTTGGGTCTCCATAAGCAATGAGTACTTTAATCGAAACCAAGAGTGTTGCAACAATTAAAGCGATGAATCCTAAGAAACGTCCAAGGGATTCTAATTTGAGTTCAAGTGGAGTTTTTGGAGAAGACGAGCCAGCGATATTACTTGCAATACGGCCAAGTTCAGTCGTCATGCCAGTTTCAACAACAATGCCAATCGCACGTCCGGTCGAAACACATGTACCCATGTAAGCCATGTTGTTACGATCTGCAAGGAGAGTGGTAGAAGGGAGCGCAGTCGTCGACTTGAGTATACTGTCTGACTCTCCTGTCAAAGATGATTCATCAATTTTACATTGATAGGATTCCACAACGCGTATATCTGCAGGAACATTAAGCCCTTCATTCAGCTTTACAATATCGCCTGGAACTAAGTCCGGCGTAGGAATTGACCATTCAATACCTTCTCGAATGACGACACAGGTTGAGACCGACATCTGTTTGAGTGCGTCCATCGCTTGTTCTGCTTGTCCCTCTTGCCAAAATCCAAAGGTTGCATTAGCAGTGAGAACGATAAAAATGAAAATAGCATCGCCTGGTTGTTCAGGATGAATGAGCAAAGCGACGATTGCTGCTGTGATTAAAAGATAATTCAGAGGGTCGTGATATTGTGAGAGGAAACGGAGTATCGAAGAGGTTTTTTCGGGCTCCTTCAACTTATTTCTACCATGGATTGTACGACGACTTTGGACTTCCTGTTCAGTTAAACCATCCAAATTTGTATCTAAAGTATGTATTATTTCATCCGTTTTTAAATCATGCCAAGTATTTGCCAAGTAGACCACCCCGAAAGAACCGAATCCTCCTTTGGTAATAGAGTGGACTTATCATGATAATGGTGGGGGTCCCATTTTTTTCTAAGCGATGTATTCAACAACTGCTTTGATGTGGACATAGCATGAGCGCTTTGGATGAACCTTACATCCCTGCGTCTGAGTCACCCAAAGAACTGACGCTTCGAGTTGTCATTGTCGGTATTCTTTTGGGAATTCTGATGACCGCTGCAAATGCATACTTAGGACTCTATGCTGGGATGACCGTATCGGCGAGTATTCCGGCAGCTGTAATGTCTATGATTATTTTGCGGACGTTATTCAACGATGTTTCAATTCTTGAGAACAACGCCGTTCAGACCATGGCGAGTGCTGGTGAATCTCTTGCAGCAGGCGTTATATTCACCGTTCCCGCACTCCTTGTCATCGGAATCTGGGATGAGATTCAATGGCTTGACACCATGATTATCGCTATTTTAGGTGGTTTACTTGGTACCATGTTTACAATTGCATTGCGACGCTTATTCATCGTTGAAGAAGCGCTACCCTATCCTGAAGGTGTTGCATGCAGAGAAGTGCTTGTTGCTGGAGAAGAAGGAGGAGAAGGTGCTTTGGCAATCCTCTACGCACTCGGAATCGGAGCAATTTATGGACTAATGGTCAAGGGATTCAAAGTAACGCATCACAATGTGGAATCAGCTTGGGAATTCTTAGGAACCCGGCTCTATGCAGGAATGGATCTTTCAATTGCACTTTTATCAGTTGGTTATATCGTAGGTATTCGAATTGCTTCATTTATTTTCCTTGGTGGAGTCATCGGCTTTGGCGTGCTTGTACCAATGTATGGCCTGATTCGCGGATGGCCTGATTCACCTGATCTGGTGACTGGCTTTTATTCAATTTGGGCTTCGCAAATACGGTATGTTGGAGTCGGCGCAATGGTTGTTGGAGGTGTGTATACACTTTGGTCAATGCGCAAAACAATCTTTACTGGACTCTCGAAAGCCTTGGTAAAGAAAGAACATTCTGATGAACTCATTTTGCGTACTGAACAGGATTTACCACTTGACAAGGTTTTGATTGTATGTGGTATTCTGGTTGGTTTGACCTTCTTCTACTACTGGTGGGCAACTGGCTCGCTGATTCTTGCCTTAGCAGGGGCTGTTTTCCTCGGAGTCGTGTCCTTCTTTTTCGCTGCAGTTGCCGGTTATATCGCTGGAGTTGTTGGCTCTTCGAATTCACCAGTATCTGGAATGACCATCGCAACGCTGTTGTTTACCGTCGCATTGGTTTGGGTTGTAGGTGACTTCTTCCTTGGCTTAGGGACTGAAGAATTAATGCTCGCAACCTTACTCATAGCAGCCATTGTAGCCACATCAGCAGCGATTGCTGGCGATGTTATGCAGGATCTCAAAACTGGACATATGGTTGGGGCAACACCTTGGCGCCAGCAAACTGCAGAAATCATCGGTGTCTTGACCGGTGCTGTTGTTATTGGTCCGACCCTTCAACTCCTTCACAAGGCCTTTCGAATTTCAAAGACCGCTTGTGAATTGAATCCGTTACCTGAGGATCCGACGTGTTCAAACGCCTTATTCGCACCACAAGCTGAATTGATTGGAGCAATTGTTCAAGGTGCATTTGGCGGCGATTTGAATCTGCAAATGGTCATGCTGGGTGCAATACTTGCAGTCGCATTGATTATGCTGAAAATGCCAGTGATGAGTGTTGCAATCGGTATCTACCTCCCACTTGGTCTCTCCGTCCCAATTATGCTGGGTGGAGTCATCTCATATTTCGCCATTAATTCTGCCTATATCAGAATCGACGGCCATCTTAATGACTCTCCCTCGAAAGAAGCCGTGAAGGCAGCCAAAGATGTTGAAAATAGAGGCGTATTGATCGGTGCCGGGTTTATCGCTGGAGAATCAATCCTCGGTGTATTCATCGCCGTGCTCATTGTCTTAGATGTTCGACTTGAAATCCTATTTGGAGTATCCACACTCAATGATTTGCTCTCACTGCTCTTCTTTGGCTGGTTTGTTGCAGTCTTCATCTGGCTTGCGACCAGAGCACTACCGAAAGGTGGAAACCTCTTTTCCGAAGCAGTGGCAATTCTCCGGAACGTTACTTGGAAATTCTTCAATGCATTCAATCTCAAGAGTTTGAAGTGAGTCATTCTGGCCGTATTTTCTTCTTGTCTGAATGAAAACCATCAAAGGGCTCCCGCTAAGCCAAAGGTTTGCGAGCCGATTCTATGTCCAAGTCCATCACCGAATTAGAAGAAATTGCACGCAAGTGCAGAGTTGAAATTGTCAAAATGGTTCATCGTGCCCAAGCAGGACACCCTGGCGGCTCTCTCTCTGAAATTGACTTGCTTGCAGCATTGTATGCTACTCGATTGCGCGTCCGTCCAAATGAACCTAAATGGGGAGACCGTGACCGGTTTATCCTTTCAAAGGGTCACGCATCACCGGGAATGTATTCTATTCTAGCAGAGATGGGATTCATTACCCATGAAGATTTGAAATCCTATCGCGTGCTTGGCGGAGTTTGCCAAGGTCACGTCGATATGAAATGGTGCCCTGGTGTTGATTTTTCAGCAGGTTCACTCGGCATGGGGCTCTCATTTGGAATGGGCTGTGCAACAGCCGCACGTCTTGACAAAAGTGACCGACGAGCATTTGTCATGATTGGTGATGGAGAAATGCAAGAAGGAAGTGTTTGGGAAGCGGCAATGGCTGCAGCTCATCATGAACTTGGCAATCTCAAAGTTATTCTTGACCGAAATCGAATTCAAAACGATGATTTTTGTGAAGCTCAAATGCGAATGTTCGACATACCTGCAAAATGGAAAGCATTTGGTTGGAATGTAAAGGAAATTGACGGACACAACATGACTGAGGTCATGGAAGGCCTGGATTTCTTAGAAGCTCCTGAGAATTGCAATGGACCATCAATCCTTATTGCGCACACCATCAAAGGTGCTGGAATCTCATACATGGAAAATAACCCATCCTTCCACGGTGCTGCACCAAATGATGAACAATTTCATCAAGCCATGATTGAACTCGGGGAGGTGGACGCATGACCAGAATGGCAGCAACACGAGATGGCTATGGTCAAGCACTGCTTGATTTGGCTGACAATGAAAAGGTTGTCGTTCTTGAAGCAGACCTGGGCAAATCAACCAAATCTCTCCACTTTAGGAAGGCCTATCCGGACCGTACTATTTCATGCGGTATTGGTGAGCAAAACATGCTCCTTGTTGGGGCAGGAATGGCGGCTTCAGGCTACATTCCATTTGCCAGTACCTTCGCAATCTTTACCGAACGAGCATTTGAACAAATGCGAAATGGAGTTGCTCGACCAAACTTAGCCGTACATTTGTGTGGAAGTCACGGTGGAACACATACAGGGACTGACGGCTCTTCTGCACAATCGATTGAAGACTTGGCTATTTTCCGAACCTTACCGAATGTCGTGGTCATGCATCCTTGCGATGATGTGAGCACCCGTATTTTGACAATGCAACTTCCAGCATTAGGAAAGCCATCCTACATGCGAACTGCTCGCAATAAAACTCCAGTGCTCTACGACGGACGCGAAGATGAAATTAAAATCGGCAAGGGAATTGTTTTGAAAGAAGGCAATGATGTTGCGATCATAGCTTGTGGTGTGTTGGTCTCTGAATCCCTCAAGGCTGCTGAATCATTGAAAGCAGAAGGCATTCATGCAACAGTTGTGGATATGCACACACTCAAACCGATTGACGGTGAACTCATCGATAAAGTTTCATCGCAATGCGGTGCACTTGTAACAGCAGAAGATCACAATGTAATCGGTGGACTTGGTAGTGCAGTTGCAGAACATATCGTGGCCAATACGTTTGCGCCTCTCGAAATGGTTGGCGTACCTGACCGCTTCGGTGAATCGGGTCAAGCGGATGAAATGCTCGAAGTCATGCAAATTTCAGCCAAATATATTGCATTGGCTGCAAAGAAAGCAATTTCACGAAAGTGATTCTGCTGAAAACGCTTTAGTCAGATTGGCTGTGTACGGTACATGCCGAATAGAGATACCCTCGAAAACACGATGCGTGAAGTTGACGCATTTACGAAAGAACGGGATTGGGAACAGTTTCACAGTGTGAAAAACCTCATGGCCTCTGTTTCGATTGAAGCGAGTGAATTAAACGAAACTGTTCAATGGACAAATCCAACTCAAGAAGAGGTTCAAGCAAATCCAAAATTACTTTCAGAGATTGGTGATGAATTGGCCGACGTCATGGTCTATTGCTTACGGTTATGCTCAGTTCTTGGAGTGGAGCCGATACAAATGATGCAAGAAAAAATCCAAAAAAATCGATTGAAATATCCAATCGGAAAGGCGAAAGGAAACTCAGCCAAATACACGGCCTACGAAAAGTAGAGGCAATGTTTGAAGCAAATACTTGAAAGAGTGCCTCCTACAACATCGCAGTATGGAGTTCTTCCTTGACACAGCAGATGTAGATGAAATACGTGAAATTGCAGCATGGGGAATCCTCGATGG
>Ga0308025_1001622_pt1 | contig 10534 bp, 8 predicted proteins | sample Neamet422_FD_201298 | JGI IMG/M metagenome (GOLD analysis project Ga0308025, IMG submission 201298) | Marine microbial communities from water near the shore, Antarctic Ocean - #422 | ecosystem: Environmental > Aquatic > Marine > Unclassified | place: Southern Ocean | collected 2014-10-03
TCCTCATTGCCGACCGTCCGGTTCTCCCCTCCCATGCCAAGGTCATTCTTTGGCGCTCTTGGATTGATGATGCTAACATGGATGGCATCATGGATGCAGAAGAACTCACACTCCATGAACTTGAAATTCCAGAAGATCGAACAGGCGTTCAAGGTCATTATCTGTTCCAGTTTGATTCCTCTGCGTATCAATCGGGATCGATGATGCGAGGATGGCTCGAAGTTGCAGATTCTGCGGGCAATCCTATGTTGGCTGCTGGCAGTTTCCAAGAACCGTTGTTTAATGTCCAAATCGATAACGACGGTGCACCTCAACTTGGCTCTACGCCCGCTTCGTGGCACATTGAAGGCGATGCATGGTTGCACCCTGGTGAAGCCAACCTGCTCAGTGTTCCTGTTTGGGACATGAACGGCGTGTCTGACATTGAAACCATTCAAATCGACCTCGCAAGCAATCACAACACACCGCTCGACATTCTCTGGAATGCTACCACGGGGCAATGCTTGACCAGTGAAGTTTTCATTGAAATCGACTCATGCACACTGGAAGACCTAAACGATGGCGAAGTCTTTTCGACAGAGGGAATGTTCCACATCAACTTCTCTCTTGAATGGGGATTCAATCCCGATGTGAGTTTGATCCGCACGCCTTCCATCCTCGTCCACGATCGGTCTGGACAATCGAACTTAGCCTCACTTTCTTCACTTGACTGGCGCTTTTCTGGGGAGTTTGAAATTCCTCGTAGCGGCATGACGTTGACTGTTGATGAAGTTGCCATCAATGGACTTGGGACATGGATTCAACCACGCTCTGAAGTGGGCGTGATGGGTGATTTAGTCTGGTTCCGATCCCAAATCGCAGTCATTCAATCCGTGGATTTGATGTTGGACCTTGGCGGCATTGAAGCTGCCGTTGAATCGGTCAATGGCTCCTTTACCGGGGCTGTCATCTCTCCTCTTGCCCCTGGCACCTATGGACTCACTAGCGCTCTTGATGACCCTCCGAATGGAGCGATCGATCGAACCGATTCTGCACCTTTCGCGTTCTTCATTGTCGATCACCAAGACCCAAGCATTGTGGGGGTCGCCTCACCGGGAGTCAATTCAATCATTGATGAATCAACATGGTCTTCATTAAAATTCGAAATCATCATCGATGAAGAGGATCGGCTAAGTGAAGATGAACTCACATTGAATTGGGCGGTCCACCAAGCAGGGTTTGGCCTCGCAAGTCCTGTGGTTGTCAATGGATCGCTTCCCCTTGGCGTCGTTGGAGGGCGCCCCTACGGCTCGATGATCCCAACAGAGGCGGTGCTGAACCTTGATGAACAATTAACCACATCCATGCGTACCCAAGCCCTTGAATTGCGCATTTGGGTCACCGGCTCCGATGTCGCAGGCCATCCAATGGCGCCAGTGTTCAATGACATCGATGCGCCTTTGTCGGTTTGGACGCTTGAACAACGGGTTGCAGATTACACCTTTACCAATCCTACGATGAAACCATCAAAGGACATCGCTGAAGGAGATGTCCTCCGCCTTGGCGTGACCATTGAAAACAACGGTCGTGCCAACGGAACGGCGCAGATGTTTGTCGAACGCGTTGAAAGCAACGGAGCTCGAACTCGAATCGATGCACGTGAAGTTGAAATTCCTGCAGGTGGGCAATTCGACTACAGCAAAGAGTGGATGCCTGACCGCTCAGGAACGATGTGGATTGAATACCACATCATTGCGGGTCCCTCTGCCCAAACAAGCACTGTCTTTGTAGATGAACCACGTACTGAAGGGGTTTTGGGCAGTGTGGCTGCGGTCAACCCTATGCTCCTTGTCATCATATTTTTGCTCAGTGTATCGCTAGTTGCTGTGCTTATGTTCGGTTTGAAATCACCTCAACCAAAGGGTATGGTTCCGATGAAGAACTATCATGTTCCAGAATCAACGGTTCAGCAGAATCAACCCACAACTCCACCTGTATCAGGCCCCTATGGGGCTCAACAGGCCTCTTCGCCACCTGGCGAGAACCCATACAAGTGATCTTCATTCTACAGCGAAGGGTTTGAAACCTCGATGCCAAAGCACCCATTGGAGGGAGTAGGAGGATCGCTGACAGAGTTCGACTCTGAGGAAAGTCCCCTCTCCATAGTGCAAACGGCTTACAGAAGTAAGAGAACAGAAATGGTCAGGTCAATGCAGCAGAAACGAACGATGCAAGGTGTGTACAATGAAGTTGAAAAACAGAGAGTGCCTTGTTGTCGATGAGACGAGCAACCCCGTTGGAGCAAGTCCAAACAGCCCCGTTGACACGGCACGTCGAGGGGCAGGTAGGATGCTAAGTTGAATGCGGTCACCGAAAGGTAACAGAAAGGGGCTTACTCCCTACTCCCTCCACCCTTTTCGTATCCCTGACCAAACAATCAACCTTCGAACCTTCCAGTGCGTGAAAGTTCCTGCCCACCACATCTCAAAGTCACGAAATGCTGGCCCATCCGTGGTCAACAATGGATGCCTCGCATCATTGTTCCAACACGGCATCAAGCGGTTTCATTGAAATCGGTGAAGCTAAAGCGATTCCTTCTCCGTAATCTCTCCAGTCATCTTCTCCACGTAATTTGCTGCGTAGTGTGTGTTCGAAGGTGATGATCGCAGGCAGCAGGAAGGCGCTGGTGATGAAGGCGAAGAAGATCAACATGCACATGATCATGAAGAAGTTCTCCAAGCCTGGGAAGGCCGCTAAAAAGCCAGCAGCGATGCCTGAAATCGTCGTGAGGGTGGTCTCAAAAATAGTTTGACCTGTTTCTTCAATGGCGTTGGCGATGCCGGTTGGCGTCTCACCTTCTTCTTGGATTCTGTGCATAACGTGAATCGAATCATCAACTCCGATTCCAAAGACAATCGTTCCAATCATTGCGGTGAAGATGTTGACATTGACGTCTCCACTTTTCATCAACAACGGTTGCCACAAAATCACCACTGCCACCGGTATCATGGTGTAGATTCCCAATCGGGGCGATCGGAACACGATGGCCAACACCAAGGTCAGAAGCAAGAGCGTTACGACTGTGGTGAGGGTTTGTGTGTCATGGATGCCATCGTTGATGTCGAGGGACACAGGGAGGCCTCCAGTGAGCAGCGAAGTGCTTGTTTTTGCAACATCGGGTTCCTCAGAGAGTAAGCCGTCAATTTCGTCGCGCAATTCCCCTGCGACATTGAGGTTCATGTATGGCTGAGTGACGTAAACGATTGCCTTCGTCCCTCCTTCATTCAACAGCATTGAACGCACTTCTTCACTCAATGTGTCAAAGACCGCATTCACCATGTCCTTTCGAAGGCCTTTCCGACCATCGGGGCCCGTTAATTCAAGGCCAAGCCAGACGTTGCATTCGATTGGGTCATTGCTCTCCCAACACGGGTCGTGAAGTAAATCCCAGAGGCTGCCTTCGTAGAGCGTGACTCCATCTGTAAGGGTGATCGTTGCGGGAATCGTTCTCAGGAAGGTGATGATGCTGGTGGTGTTGGTCTCATCGACGTCATCAATTTGAAGTTCCAAAGCATCGATGGCATCTAAAACAGGTAGGTCACGGATGTTATCCGTGTTGTTTGCCTGAGCTTCAGCGGTCCGTTCTTCAGCATTAAAAATGAACAACGAGGTTTGTCCACCGCTAAATTCACGGGAATATTTGGCTAAGGAGTTGAGCGAGTCAATCCCGTCAGGTGCTTCTGAGGAGCCAGTGATCGGTTCATCCATCGTGTCTAAGTTCGCTACACCGTAAGCCGTGACGCTCCCCGAAACCAACAAAATCGCTAAGAACCACTTCACAGGCCAGGTACCAATGTTTTTCCACACCGATGGATTGCTTCGTTTATTGAACTTCAGAAGCCATGAAAGCGTAGGCACGAGAATGATGCTGAACAATAATGTTGAGCCGATACCGATGACCAATGTGATGCCGACCGAGCGAATTGGAGCGATTGGCACGATCATTGGGGCGATCAGCACAGAGAAACCGATGATGGTGGTCATCGCAGAGAGGAAGACAGCCACACCGGTGGAGCGAGTCATCTCGAGCACACATTCTCGATAAAAATTGATGTCCCACAAATCAGGAACGGGTTGAAGTGCCTCACCAGTTCGACGCCTTCGGGCGTTCTCATCGTTGGCTTTGTCAATCTCCTTTCGCCGAACTTCTTCGATTCGATTGACCATGTGCAAGGCATAATCCACCCCTAAACCTATCAGAATAGGAAACGTTGCTACAATCATTGGCGTCAGCGTGATGTCCATGATGACGGAACTTCCGAACGTTACTGCGAGCGCCATCACGATGGGGGTTCCTGTAATCACGACAACCTTGAGCGAACGGTGAAGAGCGGTGATCACCAAAATAGTAAACAAGACCGACCACGGTAAAATCATCAATAAGTCTTCATAGATGGCATCAGAAATATCTTCCAAGACTTTGGTCAATCCCGTCACGGTCATATCGGTCTGGGTGTATTCATCTGGCCTTGCATCGATGACCTCTTGGAAATGAGCGAGCAACTCGCTAAAATCGTCGAAATCATTGGTCTCGGAAAGGTCGCTTTTCATCCCAACAAGGACTGCTGCTGTGTCCCAAATGCCGTCACCATCAATGTCATTGGTGGTGTTTCCGTCACCGTCGCTGTCGAAGAACAAATCCATGTCATTGGTGTCCTTGAATAACGCATCAAAGGCACCGTCTGATTCTTCGATGATCTGATCGATGCGTTGTTGATCTGGTATTGCGTATCGGCCACCACCGGGGAGGTCACAGTCCACTTGAACAGGAATGCGGGTGTTAATTCCATGGACGCAGAGGGAATTGTTGAACCGCCCGTCAGCGGAATTGATTTCTTTGATCACTTGAGCTGGCGATATGATCCATAACACGCCATCACTGCGACCACGGTCGTCTTTTGCATAATCGATGCCTCTGCCGGTTGAATCCCCGTTAGCGTTGTCATCATCGCCTTCAATCCAACTTATTTCCTTGAGGAACATCTCATCGGTGATGTTGGTCGTAAAGGAAGGATCCATGGCATTGGGTGTTTGAATGTAGATGACCGCTATATCGGTCGACCATTCTTCGCGCACTTCGAGGAGCAGTTCTGTTGAAGGAGCCCCATCAGGAAGGAAAATTTCGACATCATCATCGATTTGTTCCTGGAAATTCAAACCTTGGCTTGCAAAAACACCGGCGATGATGACAAGAAGCACCACCACCATCATCGGTGATGCGAGGATGGTGCCGTACATTGAGTCAAGGCGACGCATCGAAGAGGATGTGAAGCGGTTTTGCAAATTTGCAAGCGGTTCAAACAAATTCGAAAGGAACCCTTCATCCCCGCTCGAACCGCTTGCCATGGCTGATGCATGATTAGCAGGGTCTTGAAGGATACTCATTCAGCGGCTGGGTTTGGATGAAAGTTTGAGGTTTTAATCCAAGCCGAATTCGCGAACCAGAAGATGTCGAAGAAATCCACGTGCGCTCTGTAAAACCAGCCCCGTTGCCATCAGAGAGAGGCCTAAGACACCAATCCAGACGGCAGAAAGACCCGGTCCGACAATGCTGTCAAGTTGCATGGTTACGCCTTGTGCGACGTTCAATCCCATTGCAGCACCGGTCGCTAAGAGTCCAACGCCAGGGAGTCCAAGAACGAGCAACGGTTTCTTCTGTGAAAGTGAGAGCAGGGCCCAAGTGAGAACAGTGAACCCGTGTGATACAGCGGTGAAGTTTGATCCTTTAGGGACGTCATAGCGTATGACCGTTGGAACTTCGATGATGGACAGTTGTTTTTCCCGGGCATCCTCGAGCATTTCGAGGGACAATTCCATTCCTTCGGAATCAAACCGCAAACGCTCCAAAGCGGTACTGGAAAAAGCCCGGAATCCAGACTGTGTGTCCTTGATACCCAAATCGCTTGAGAGGTTGCTGGCCGCGGTGATGACTTTGATGCCAAGGCGTCGATAAGCCGGCATGTCCGTTCCTCCACCACCATTGATGAACCGTGAACCGATTGCGAAATCGGCTTTCCCGGACAATATAGGATCCAGAAGTTTAGGAATATCACTTGCTTCATGCTGTCCATCACTGTCCAACACCACTAAAGCAGTGGCTTCCATTTCTTGAGCTTTGATAAAGAGGGTTTTCAGGGCTGCACCGTAGCCTCGATTCGAGCGGTGTCGGTACACAATTGCTCCACATGCTTCGGCAATCCGAGCACCAGAATCTGATGACCCATCGTCGATGCAAATCACAGCATCAACATGGCGAAGAGCGGTTGTCACGACGGTGCCAATCGTCTCTTCTTCATTGTACATGGGCATGCCAGCAACAACAAATGAGCGGGGCGATGGCTCCTGCTGTGACATAGTTTTCACCATTTATCGGCTCGCATAGACCTATTTAGTCGTATAGATTCAAACATTGCGGTTCTTCATTGTTTTGGAGGGTGGGGGTGGGGTCCTCCATTGGGCCGAAGCCCAAAGGAGAACGGCTCCTGCGCTTGGCAGGCGGTCATCTTCGATGAGGTGGAAACGTCTTTGCTGAGAAGGCCGTTCAATCTTGTAGTTGGCTGAGGGTGGTCACTGCTCGCTCACCGCTCAGAACTTTACCGAGCGCGTTCAACGAGATCACAAGGGGCACATAGGCTTGGCCGTCGCTTGTGACATAGGTCGCACAATCGCCGAAAGCGCTCGTGTTGATGGACACTTTGAGGGCGCCACCAGCGTTGCTCTTTCGGACATATCCGACCAACAGGTTGTTGTTCATGTCCAGGTTTTCATTTTCTTTTTTTGGGGTTGTTTTGCTCATTTTTACACATCCGCACACCATTCGATGGTGCGCAATCCGAATCATTCACCCCTACGGTCTTAATGCAAACGGTTTCCACACCGGGAGCAAAGCCTCATACGGAGGGCTTCTTTCTTCTTGACATGCGAGCATTGGTCACGGGCGGAGCAGGTTTCATCGGCTCACACCTCATCGACCGTTTGATTGGCCGTGGGGACCAAGTCGTCATCATCGACAACCTCTCTTCAGGCAATGTCTCCTTCATTCAACATCACCTCGACAGCGGTAAAGCAACCCTTATCCACGGCGACGTCACTGTCTTTGACGATGTCATGGGAGCAATGGCTGGCATCGATTGCGTGTTCCATCTCGCAGCGAACCCAGACATTCGCTTGGGCACCCGAATCACCGATACCGATCTAAAACAAGGCACGCTCGCCACCTACAACATCGTAGAAGCAATGCGAAGAAACGATGTCCCTAAGATTGCTTTTGCTTCTTCATCGGTGGTCTATGGAGAAGATGCTCCATTACCAACGCCAGAAACCCACGGTCCTTGCCTACCAATCTCTCTGTATGGAGCGAGCAAGCAAGCAGGCGAGGGGCTCATCAGCAGCTGGGTGGGGACGTTCGGACTTCAAGCCTACATTTTCCGCTTTGCCAACATCATTGGCACGCGTGGGACACACGGCGTGATTTTCGATTTTATTCACAAACTCAAGAACGATCCATCCCGACTGGAAGTGCTCGGCAATGGAATGCAAGAGAAGTCCTACATGGAAGTGGGTGACTGTGTCGAAGGTATCCTTCACGTGATGTCCTCTGCAGATGCTCCACTGAACCTCTACAACCTCGGCAGCCATGACACTGCTTCAGTGCGTCGAATCGCAGAGATCGTTGTGGAGACGACTGGTTGCCACGGCGCTAAAATCGAGTACACTGGTGGCGATCGTGGATGGGCTGGCGACATCCCTCGTGCCATGCTTGGCATAGAGAAGATGCTTTCAACAGGATTTGATGTGCGCTACAACAGCGAAGAAGCCATCAGGCACACCGCCCTCGCCCTCATTGAAGAAATTGGTCTGGATAGGAGATGAACAAATGAAACACACATATGATGAAGAAGCCAGCACCCGCAGTGACGCATTGTTGAAGATTACCTCACTCTTTTTCATTGGAATCTTGATCCTCGCTTTCACCACAAACAGCGTTCCCACTGGAACAAAAGAAGGCGAAAGGGCACCTGCCCTCAACGGTGCTGCCTATTCAGGAAATGGATGGTCATCGTTCGATTTCTCTGCTCAATTCGACACCGCATGGGACGGCAATGTTTCTGAAGATTGGGTAATGATCGAATTCATGGACACCGACTGTCCATACTGTGTCCGGTCCGCTGAGTTATACGGTGAGGCTTCCGAGATTTTCAATCAGAACAATCCTGAATGGAACGGAGCCCACGTCGATTTCTTTGCCAGTGCCACACAATTGGACATCAAAGGCCATGATTCCTCTCGAGACGAAATCGTCGCCTTTAGGGACAAAGTCACCGGTGAAGAGTGTGGCGGTTCCGATTGCGCTAACCGAGATGGTTCAGCCCACAATGAGGTGACGTACGTTGATGACCTGGACCAAGACAACATGGACAAGTGGGACATCCGAGGCACACCAACCTATTTCTTGATCTCACCTGATGGTATCATCGCTTGGTCTTCAAACGGTGGAACCGATGTTGGAGACGTCAATGGTGATGGTGACTCAAACACCTTCATCGATGCAATCATCACCCAAGTGACTCGAGATAACGGTGGTGCCTGAGATGGCTACAACCCTTCTTCTGATGGCCTATGGCGTCCCGATCCTGATTGGCCTCGTAATGATCCTCCCCGGTACTGAAGGGGTTTTCAGCGCTCTTTCTGAACGCTTTCCATCGCTCAAGACTCGAAGAGGTCGAATCTTTAGCGGTTTGAACTTGACCCTGCTCGCAGGTCTTGCGGTTTCCATTCAAACACAGTGGATTCATGCCAAGGTCAGTGAAGGATCCAAATTCTGTGCTTCTGAAACGATTTTCTCATGTGACGATGTGATTGGGAACAGCGCCTACAACACCGTGCCATATTTGCCTAGCTTGTCTTGGGGCATGGTTGGCTTTGTGACCTTCACGGCTTTGCTGTTCTTGGCTTATTCGTCCTCGAAAGAGCCAAACGCTCCTTGGGTCAAGCGGTTCATCGATTTGGGATCCCTCGTTACTTTTGCTGGCCTCGGGGTGATTGCCCTGTTGGTCTCCTATGAGATTGAAATGGAGAAGATTTGTCAGTTTTGCACCATGGCTCACTTGGCCAACGTTGTGGCACTTGCGGGTTTCCTTCAACTCCGCTTCATGCACGGCGAAACGCAGTGGCATGACTGATGAGGTGATTTGGTTTGAATCAAGAACGTCTCGTTTGGGGAATGATCACCGCTGTAGCAATTGCAGGTCTGGTGATTTTACTCAGCCAACAATCTGCATTGGATGAAGTTGAATCCCTCTGGTCCAGTGCTGATGAACCAGATCCACTCGCCTTTGTTTGCCTCGACCACGATGGTTTGGCTCGCCACGACCACGTGACACTGAAAGTGTTCGTTGAAGGCGTAAAGGAAACAATTCCAGCTGGCATCGGCATCAACAGCGGCGTTTGCAATCAACAAGATGCGAACATGCATGCCGTTCACACCCACAACGATGCGGGCACCTTGCACATCGAAATGAACGATGGTGGAAACGTCTCACTCGGCGTATTTTTCGACATCTGGGGGGTCCACTTTGACGAAACAGGTATCTTTGACCACCGAGTCAATGAAACCCACAGCATGCGAATGCACGTCATTACAGATGGCTCGGAAGCTTCCGAAGCAAACCAAGTTGATTCCTTTGATGATTACCTGCTCCAAAATAGCGAAGTCATCGAAGTGTATTTCGTTGAACTTTGATCACGGTGTGAAGCACCCTTCGAAGTACAGAGCATCGGCTTCTGTGCTGACCTCTTCCATCCTTAGCACCGTGACATCAATGCGTTCGCTGCCACTGTAAATCCGCCTCAATTCTGCGAGAAGGTGCCGTTGTACATCGGCATGATCCTCACCCCAAAGCGTGCTCAAATGATGGTTCTTGTTTCCACCGCTGGTGACGAGGAATTCCACAACCCATTCCTTGAGGGGTTCATTCTCCTGCCTTGTGACATCTTCCCATGTTTCTTCCATGGTCCTTCTTTGTCTATCCTCGCATATCAATGCTCTGCAAAAATGCATCGCCGCTTTCCGCTTTCCGGAAGTAAATTCACATTTAGCGGGATATTATTCACATTAAGGAGAGATTTTGTTCTTCTTAGGGAGAATGAGGAGGCCGGCCATTCCAGCACAGAGCAACACGACCCAAGCCAAATTCCATGATTCTGTTTCACTGCGTTCTCGGTAAGCAAATTCCACTGCTCCGTAACTCCCAAGATCCTCGGCCGTATTGATCGCTTCGAGTGTGTTTTCATGAACCAAAACCACACTGAACGATTCAAGCGCTTCGAATGTAATGCTAAAATCAGTCGTGCATCCCTCAGGGGCCACCGCTTCAAGAACGTCAATGCTCTCAACGACCTTTCCGTTTGCTATGTCACATTCAGCGGTCGCAATGACCACACGATCACGGGTTGATTCACCTGGATTGATTGCCCCTTTCGGTACGACCTTTCC
>Ga0308025_1001635_pt1 | contig 10484 bp, 9 predicted proteins | sample Neamet422_FD_201298 | JGI IMG/M metagenome (GOLD analysis project Ga0308025, IMG submission 201298) | Marine microbial communities from water near the shore, Antarctic Ocean - #422 | ecosystem: Environmental > Aquatic > Marine > Unclassified | place: Southern Ocean | collected 2014-10-03
ACGAGAGTGAAGGGGCCATTACAACAGTTGAAAGTGATTCTTCTTCGTTACCGACTCTTGGATTACTACTGATCGTATTCATTATCGCAGCACTGCTCGGCACACTTGGATTCTTGAAGATGAAAACAAAAGAGGAGCCACTTGATGATTCTAAGGCTTTTGATTTGGCGGTTCAAGCAGAAACGGAGTTCATCACTCACACAGGTGTAGTAGAAGTCCAAACAACTTCGGAAACTCCGGCAGCTCAGGGAATTCAGGAAATCCATGTAATTCAGGAAACTCAAGAAACCCCCACCACTCAAGTAACTCCGGAAGCACCACAGCAATCATCAACTCCGACGCCAGAGACAATGCCAACTTCGATGGATGAACATGGATATGAATGGTATACAGAATCCAATGGAACTAATTGGTATCGCCTCCAAGGAAGCGGTAGTGTATGGTATCTCCACCAAGGCTAGGCCAATCAACGGCCGACTAAATTCTGTGAGATTCAATCAAAGAATGATGAGACTTCATCCAGTGATTTACGTTTGAGGTCAGGTACCTGAGCGTCATCGGCTGGATAGCCTACAGGCATCAACAGCATTGCATGTTCATGGTCAGGTCGCCCAAGTATTTCACGTAAGAAGTTCATCGGAGATGGAGTATGGGTCAATGTTGCCAAACCCATCGTATGGATGGATGCAATGAGCAAACCTGCAGCAATACCACATGACTCTTGAGAATAATAGGTTGGACCCCATTCACCGTTTGTACGCATTCGCTTACTTTGCCGGAACAGTACGATGATCCAAGGAGCGTTGGTGATGTGTTCTTTGACATGGTCAGTACCCAGTGGCTGAATCAATTCCGACCAAGCTTCTGGCATCCGTTGTTCATAGGTGCGACGTTCTTCTTGTTCTGCTGCTTCTCGAATCTGTGCTTTGAGTTGTGAATTTGAGATGGCGACAAAAGTCCATGGTTGAAGGTGGGCGCCAGAAGGTGCTGTACTCGCCGTTTGTATAGCCAATTCAATGAGTTCACGGGGTACTTCTTGTGATGAAAAGTGGCGTGTAGTTCTTCTTTCATTCATCTGAACATGGAACTTTTGTGCTCGTGCAAGCATTTCGACTTGTGGTGTTTGTTCAAAAATCAAAGAAATAAAACCTGGTTCAACATCCTCTTCGGCCATGTTGGTCGTTTGCCGTGCCCTGTCATCAAGCATTGCTTTGATATTGACGATACTGAGGAGAAGAAGGATGTTTGATGCTTTTGTCAGAGTAAGTATTCACCCATACTTTACCTTTCCAACAAACTTTACCTCTCCAACAAACTTTACCTCTCTAACAAACTTTACCTCTCCAACATACTTTACCTCTCCAACAAACTTTACCTTTCCAACAAACTTTACCTCTCCAACATACTTTACCTTTCCAACAAACTTTACCTCTCCAACAGTCTCAATCCCTCCAACATACGTGTTTCGGATTGGTACGCTCGGTATGAACGGCGTGCTAAAGTCTATACTTCTTCAGGCAACTCTCTTTCGAACAAAGAGAGAACAGGGTAAACGATAGCAACAAGAAACGATAACCAGACGATGAGTCCAAAACCGCCATCGAATTCACCGCCTCCAAACTCTTCAGGTACTCCTTCGAACAATTCAGTTCCAGGTGAGATTAACATGTACAAAGCCATTCCAATAATCAACAATCCTCCAATAATAAACGGTAAAAATCGTTTGCCGAAAATACTTGCAATGTACACCCGTTCTTGGAGTTGCATGATTCCAAGATGGTCGAGAAGAAGCAAACCTCTGGATGCAATGACGCTTATAGAGGAGAGCAGTGCGAGAACAAGGAATACGCCCAAGATGCTCCCTGCCATACTCCAAGAATTGTAATATTCAATTACCGATTCAATAAAAATACATGCGAATTCGTTTGGGTTTTCTGCACAAAACTCCCCAGAATCCAAATCTTCGAATTCTGCAACCGCTCCAGAATACGTGCTGGTTGTTTCACCCTCGGTAAAACTGCTTCTTCCGAATTTCATGGAATCGGAATCGCCTTCCTTAGATATGGAATAATAATTACTTGAAGTAAGACAAATGATAAGGAATACAAAGACGAAAAGCGAGAGTGCGTGACCAAGCCACTGAGTAGGGTGGATGGAGGATAATTCGGAACTGTAATTCAACTGCTCTCCTTTTTGTGAGGACCTCGTAATCGCTTCCACATCTGGTTCCATATTCCATTCAAACTCGCCTTCACAGTATGGGCAGCCAAACTCACCGCTCGCATCATCGTCCAATTCGATTTCCTCTTCACAGTGGGGGCATAGAATTTCGACCATGGAGGGAACTCTCGAATGAGCAGTATAAACTTTGACCCGGTAATCAGCAACAGAATCTGATGCCAAGATGAAATGGCAAACGAGTTCAAGTCTTACCCAGTATAAAAAAAAATCTCAACTTCCGAATTTTCCTGTAGGGTTCTGGAATATCTCGAGATCAAAACTTGGTATTGAAGATAATAGATGGTCAAATATATCTGCTTGAATTGCTTCATAATCCGCCCATGCAATATTATTACTAAAGCAATAAACTTCTATCGGCAAACCATTTTCTGTGGGCTCCAACTGTCGAACCATCAAGGTTAAATCTGTTCGAAGATTCTTATTGGCGCTTAAGTATTGATGCGCATACTCTCTAAACAGTCCAATATTGGTAAGGTTTCGCCCATTTAACAAAGATGATTTGTCATGGCTGTTCGTGTCGTTGTGAGTTGCTATTTCGCTCTGAGCCGATTCAATATAATCTTTCAACATCTCTACCTTCTTGAATTTAGTAATTTCTTCATCCGTACAAAACTTGATGCTAGTCATGTTGATGTTAAGCGACCTCTTAATTCGTCTTCCTTTCGAATCCGTCATCCCTCTCCAATTCTTAAAAGAGTCTGAAATGAAAGCATATGTTGGAATAGTGGAAATCGTTTTATCCCAGTTTTGAATTTTAACCGTATTCAAAGTAATCTCTAAAACATCTCCATCAGTTCCGTACTTCGGCATGGAGACCCAATCTCCAACCCGAACCATATCGTTCGAGGAAATCTGAATACTTGCCACTAAACCAAGAATGGTATCCTTGAAAACCAACATGAGCACTGCTGTTAAAGCACCTAAAGCACCCAATAATGCAAGTGGATCCTTATCCAATATCGTTGCAATGATTAAGATTGCAGCCACAACGTAAATCATGATCGAAGCAAGCTGAATATAGCTTACAATTGGCTTGTCTTTGAAAGAAGGGATTTTTGTACTGACTTCTTCCAAGGCTTTTAGCGCCTTAACCAAAACCGATGTGATCACCCATACCAGTGACACTTTCACTGCAATATGGACAAAGGGAATGAGGGAAGAGAAGTTGGAAAGGATTGGAACTGAAAGATATTGAATCAAAATCAACGGTACCAGAGTCGATAACGAATTGAACACTTTATTCTCGAGGAATATATCATCCCAATCATTTTTGGAATTTTTAATAAACTTTTGAATGCCTTGAACGATAAACTTCCGTGTTACAAAATTTCCCAATACACATACCACTAAAAGAACAATTAATCCAATTCCCAGCATGGTATAACGCGTCATTTCGAGTCCTAACCCCATCGAAGTGAGGAGATTTTCCAGCCATAATTCGGGATTCATCAATTCGTTTATCGTCCTCTCATTCTTTAAGGTGCTGTAAAAATAGCATGACTGCTCAATCCCACAGGTGAATCTGCAGATGCCGAGAGGTAGTTATGGAGAGTTCAATATCCGTCCCACACCATCGAAGTGGGTCAAGGGTTGAATACTGAACAATCAGTATTGCTCGTACTGAATGTTAGAATTAGATGAAATTATCTTCACTAATCGAATGTGATAAGTGGTGAATTTATTCCCATTCGATGGTAAAAGAATTTGGTGAAGAATGTGTTAATGTGAAGTTTGCGTCACTCATTACTTTCTGAAGATTTTCTACAAGTGAAGTGAGTAAGAGGGCATTTGGGGGGTTTCGGAATGCCACAGAATATACATAATTGTAATGGCCTTCAAGCGCCCAGAGATGTCCTCCAGTTTCAGGATTCCATAGACGTATGTTTTTGTCAATTGAACTTGAAGCAAGTAAGGCTCCATCGGGAGAAAAGGCAACTCCGTTCACCATATTCGAATGAACTTCAAGCGTCCTGATGTGTTCACCAGTTTCAGGATTCCATAAGCGGATGGTGTTGTCATCAGAAGCTGAAGCAAGCAAAGTTACATCTGGCGAGAAAGTCACATAACCAACAGCATATGTATGACCTTCAAGCGTTCTGATGTGTTGGCCAGTTTCAGGATTCCATAGACGAATAGTTTTGTCCCATGAACTCGAAGCAAGAAGGGCTCCGTCGGACGAAAATGCCACTGAGATAACAGAATTCGAATGACCTTTAAGAGTCCTGATGTGTTCACCAGTTTTAGGATTCCATAGGCGAATCGTGTTGTCAATTGAACCCGAGGCAAGCAGAGTTCCGTCGGGCGAGAATGCTACAGAATTCACCACACTGTAATGGCCCTCAAGCGTTCTAATCTGTTGGCCTATTTCCGGATTCCATAAGCGAATTGTGTTGTCGACTGAAGCCGAAGCAATCAGGGCTCCGTCGGGCGAGAATGCTACAGAAAGTACAGTACTCGAATGACCCTCGAGTGTTTTGAGATGATCCCCCGTTGCCGGATCCCATAGGCGTATGGTGTTGTCCCCTGACCCCGAAGCAATCAGGTTTCCGTCAGGTGAGAATACCACTGAAAGCACATTATCAGAATGACCTTTAAGCGTCCTGATGCATTGACCAGTATCTGGGTTCCAGAGACGAATTGTGTTATCATCTGAACCCGAAGCAAGTAGGGCACCTCCGGCGAAATTAAGAAATTCTTCTGATTTGAAAGTCATAGAACCTTTCTCAGTTAAGAGAGATTGATTGATTTTTGAAAGACACGATAAAGCCTGACTTTGGACTTGATTAAATAAAACTTCTAGCTCAATTTTTTGTCTTTCAGATTCTTTTTTTTTCTCAGCATTGATTTCGTCACGCTTACGCTTAACTTCATTGAGGGCTTCATTGCGTAAGGCGGCGAATGGATTGGAGTCCCCTTTTTGGAAATCGTCACCGCCCATAATTTTCTCATAGCCACTTCCTTTATCAATTTTAGGAACATGCCAACCAGATTCAATTTGAGATGGTTGCGTTGCCGAATTCGAGCAAATTTGTATAGTTCTTTACAGGTGAATACATATATTGACATGCAAATAAACAAAGTAATGAACTCTTAGTTGATTCATATGAACCTATTGAACAAATTACATTTTGAAAAGATTCAAGAAACTATCACCAGCAAAATCATTTGCATATCCAAAACCACTTGCAGTTAACTCACTTGTAATAAATGCCCTGAGAACTCACTCTTAAAACTAATAATAAGACTTCAGGGTTGCGATTCAGGCAAATAAATCCTTGATTCAAACTTATTGCTTTAGTGCCTCAATTATTGAGTCGATATCCTCTTGTTGTGCAGATCGACTATATGATGCGGTAAGTTCAGAATCTATCACATTGGAACCAAGGTAAGTAAATTGTGCTTTCATAGCCGCGATTACATTTTGTCCAGTGCCACCGGAATGCGTAGCGAGTGCAACAGTTTTTCCAGTGAAATATTCTCTGAAGTTTTCATCATGACGAGATATCCATGCCACCATATTGGTCAGTGAAGGTGGGATTGAGCCATTGTATTCTGGTGATACGATCAGCCAATTATCTGCTTGTTTCAATTGAGCAATAATCTGGTCAATTTCCTTTGGCATTTTTCCATCTTGTTCCTTGGAGGAACTATACATTGGCCAATCCATCTTTTCAAGTTCAATCAATTCTGTTTGTAGAGATTGAGATTTTGCCTGTTCGACAAATTTTTTGGCTAATTCGAGGTTCATTCCTGAAGAAGCTACTATGATCACAATATCGCTCATAGCACCCCCAAGTGGCACCCGTAGATAATGAAGAGGGGTTACAAAGTCGTTACTTGTTCCTTTATACAAAGTAATTTTATTGTCACATAAATCCCTAATACAAACGTATTGAATTAGTGCCTCAATATTGATTATATCTCAAAAATATTGAGAGTATCACTCATCGAATTGTTAAATAGCCGATATTGATGTTCTATTGGTCTTTTCAACATCGGCAAACATTCCATTAACTCTAAAGAAATATTCTTCATTCAGATCTGTATCATTTGAAAATGGTAGAGTGCCATCATTTACCTCATCAATGAGTGTCAATACCAGATTCCGAGGTAATATCCCCATAGAAATGCTTTGATTAAAAACTATAGAAGCGCTAACAACGAATGCTCTACGAACAAATCAAACACGAAAAAAATGAAACAAAACGAAAAAAACGAAGGTTCCTTATCGACAATTCCAAGTCATTACTACACCATTCATGATGACATGAACTCTGCGTTTTGACAAGGATAGAGTAATTCTCTTTCAAAGGTAGTAATCGGGCTGCAAAGGCATTCCTGGCTCAACAGCATACTGGTCAAAGTCCTCTACGCCTTCTTCTCGCAACACCGATTCATCGGTGTGGAATTTTCCAGTACATTCACTTGATTTACTCATTATTACGAAAGCAGCATCTCCAACAATTCTAGGAATTCTACTACGTCTTACCATTTCAGCTCCACCAAGTGCTTCATTGTATCGAACAGCAGCAGTATCAATGGTTGTGGCAGGCCAAAGGCCGTTTACTGAGATTCCATCGATTGATAATTCCTCTGCAAGACCCAAGACAAGCATCGACATTGAGAATTTAGAGATTGTATAAGCCACAGATCCTTTGTACCATTTTGGGTCTAATGAAATCGGTGGGCAAATTAACAAGACTCGGCCATTATCACTCTTTCGTAGGTGCGGCAATGCCGCTTGACAGAGGGCAAATGAAGCACGGATATTTACTTCGTGGACAAGATCAAATCTCTTCAATGGAGTTTCATCAAATGCCGCAATAAATAACGCACCTGCATTGCAAATGACTGCATCAATTCCACCAAATGCATCAACTCCTATCTGGACAGCAGCAACAACATCCGCATCATTTCGGACATCACAAACAGCCACTACTGCTTTACCACCGAGTGATTCAACCATTTCGACGGTTTCATTTAGAGAACCTTTTCCGTCATCAGCATCAAGTGTGCGTCCGAGAAGAACAAGATTAGCACCTTCCTCTGCGAAGCGCATTGCCATTGCACGTCCAAGTCCTCGACTGGAACCACTAATGAGTACAGTACGGCCATTCCATGATTCAATTTCAGAGATGTTTTCCGCACGTTCCAGTAAGTTATCGACTATGTCGGCATATTCTTTCATCGCTTCTTGGGAATCCTTGCCTTTCAGTTTTTTCCAGGCCCTGTATTTTGCTATAGCAGCAATTCCTCCAGTTACGGGGAGTCCCCCTGAAAGATCACCTTCTGTAGACTGCTTATACAACGAATAGAGCAGAAGCATCGTCTTATCATCAGGTTTGCTACTGATGTTCATTACTTCTTTTGCAGCGTTCTTGAATCGTTTTTCGTTACCCACTGAATCAACTCCTTCCTCTCAACCACTTCTCGATGAAATCCTTTCGAGTCGTTGAATCTAAAAGCGTCGTATGTTCCAAATCAGAAATGAGATGGAACTGATTTTCTCCATCATCTGGAATATGCTTCTTAAGTAAATTGTAATGTTTTCTGCCCAGTGCGGTGTCATCCTTCGATTGAAGTGTTAGTACAGGGATATTTGGCAATCCTACTTGTGGTATTTTGGCGTTCCAAAATTTAATTGGCAAGTCGGGGTGAATTCTTTTCATCTCTATGCGTATAATTCGACGAATCAAAGGTCGACCTATATTCCACATTGAACCAACTCGCATTTTTACAATCATTGGTATTGATGCCACAGAGGATTCCAGAATTAAGGAATCAAGTTGATTGGCCCACCATCCAGATTTGTGACTCGACAGCCTTAGAGCAAGAAAACCCCCCATCGAATGACCATAGAAATGGACTCGAGGTAATACCTTGTATTCTGTTATAATCGTATCTAAAAAGGCCTCTATGTCTGCTGCTACTTTCAGTAATGTCCAATCTTGACTTAGATCACAACGACCATGCCCTCTCATGTCTATACCGGCCACATCAAATCCTTGTTCGCTAAGATGAGTGATTCTATTTTCTGCCCAAACCATAGAGGATGAATATCCATGCATGTATAAAATCAAGCCTTTTGATTTACCCTTTGCTGGGACAAAATATCCCTTTGGCTTGCCACCTCCCCATCCTGTAAACTCGATGACGCGCCAATTTGAATTGATTTCCTCAGTTCCAACCCTTGGATGAGCGAGGAAAAATGCCGCTACTACCTTTGATTCCAAACTCAAGTAGGTTGCATTCAATACAATCGCAAAGGCAATTGTCCAGAAGATGATATTTATTAGAATTTGACTTTCTTGGCGCCACAAGATCAATTCGATAACGATAAGAGCGCAAAATATAATCCAAGGCCAGGTCATTTTCCATTGCACACTTTTAGAATAAGCAGCCGCACCTTTGCTTATAGGAAACTGCGACTTCATCAGAATGCAGCCTCAGGGTATGACATTAGATGCTTGTGACCTGCAGCGACCTTAGCGGCAAGTCCAACATTTTCTGGATGGATTTCTGCAAAGAAGACGCGAGCGCTTGCAAGTTTGGCTTCGTGAAATTCAGTAGCACTTCCATTCGCCTTAGCATTGAGAGAAACTCGGGCCATCTTTGCCCATAAGTAGGCGAGTAAGGTATTTCCGAAGTATGTACAATAATCGGTAGCACCTGCTGCCAAAAAGTGTGGATTACCTGCTCCCTCAGCCATCAGAAGAAGTGTGAGTTGTTGTAACCCTTTGACACTTTGATGCAACGGCTTATTGAATTCTGCCATTTCCTCAAGAGCACGGTTTTCCTCTATGAATTCAAGTAATGGCCACATCAAATGACGAAGGTTATGTCCGAAGTTTTGCGTGACTTTACGTCCAACTAAATCGAGAGCTTGAATTCCATTTGTCCCTTCCCAGATGGGAGCGATTCTTACATCACGATAGAACTGTTCAACTCCGTACTCTGAGCAATAGCCTGCCCCGCCCATGACTTGGATAGCAAGAGAAGCACTTTGGCAACCAACATCTGTCGAATATGCCTTCATGACTGGAGTGAGTAATGCAATGAGTGCAGTTGCATTTTCTTTGGTTTCCTCATCACCTCTTTTCATCTCATCGAGTAATATTCCAATCCATGTCCCGAGGGCTCTGGTCCCTTCACAGTTGACTTTGGCCTTGAGTAACATTCGACGAACATCAGGATGAACGAGGATGTTATCCGCTGGTGCATCGAGGTCTTTCATGCCACGCAGGTCTCTTCCTTGACGTCTATCCAAGGACCAAGCTAATGCATTTTGATATGCAATTTCACCCAGTCCAAGACCCATCATTCCTGTAGCGAGTCTTTCTCTGTTCATCATCTCGAACATCAGCGCCATGCCTGTGTTCTCCTCTCCAACGAGCCAACCTTTACTCGAATCGAAATTGAGTACACAAGTTGGCGAACCATGCAATCCCATCTTGTCCTCTATTCCAGAGATAGATGTACCATTTTTGGTACTCGAAAGTTCATCACCCTCACTGAGATACTTTGGCACAAGGAAGAGCGAGATTCCTTTGGAACCTTCTGGTGCATCAGGAAGTTTAGCGAGCACCATGTGAACGATGTTGTCGCTCAAATCATGGTCACCTGCAGTAATGAAAATTTTTGTCCCAGTAAGCGTAAATGTTCCATCGTCTTGAGGGATTGCTTTGGTCTTGATTAACCCAAGGTCGGTACCACAATGTGCTTCGGTAAGGCACATGGTCCCACACCATTCTCCACTACCGATTTTGGCAGCATAGAGATCAATGTTTTCTTGTGAAGCATGGCTACTTATTATGTCGTAAACACCCAAACTTAATGCTGCTACCACCGAGATTGCCATATTGCAAGATATTGCTGGCTCATCCATTGCATTGCGGAAGAAAAGGGGCAATTCAATACCGCCATGTTCCTCTTTGCAAATTGATTGTAACCAACCGGATTCAACAGTTTGTTTCCAGGCATCTTTGAAACCGGGTGCTGAGATAACATCTCCATTTTTCAATTGTGAACCAAATGTATCCCCATCACTGTTTGATGGTTTCCATACATCGATAACAAATTGTGCCCATTCTTCGGTCATCATATCGAGCATCTCTTTGTCAATGTTATCATACCCTAAACGATTGCACACTTCGACGACATCGAATACTTCGTGGAAGAGGAAATTGTAGTCATTCAAAGGTGCTTTGTATACAGTCATCATCATCTCTCCTTCAGTTCCTCAA
>Ga0308025_1001637_pt1 | contig 10476 bp, 9 predicted proteins | sample Neamet422_FD_201298 | JGI IMG/M metagenome (GOLD analysis project Ga0308025, IMG submission 201298) | Marine microbial communities from water near the shore, Antarctic Ocean - #422 | ecosystem: Environmental > Aquatic > Marine > Unclassified | place: Southern Ocean | collected 2014-10-03
GTAATACCTGCCAACGTTGGTGTAACATTTGGTACTGGTGAGAAAATTGAAGGTGACAACACAAACCTTACAGTAACATCAGGTGGACTATGTACTATCACAGCAACAGGTAACACTGTAATAACAAACAATGCTTTGATAAGCGGAACACTAACAACAACAGGTGCTGTAACTCATAATAGTGGTATCAACCCTGGAGTTACTACTCTTACTGCAACCGGTGCCATTACGGTAGCGGCACACAGTGGAAGAACACTAAACATGGCAGAGGTTGGCGGCGACGCGGCCGCTACATTTACACTTCCGGCGGCAACGGGCAGTGGAGCAGTATTCAAATTTGTTGTTGGGGTTGTTAACACATCCAACTACATTATCAAGGTAGCTGATGCAACTGACACAATCGACGGCATGGTTATTGTACAGAATGACTCAACAGCTGGTGGTACTGCATCTCTAATTGCATGGCCAACAGTGGCGGCTTCGGACACAATCACACTCGACGGAACTACAACAGGTGGTGTTCAGATAGGTGATTATATCCTACTTACTGACATGATTGCTAACCAATACGTTGTGAGCGGTATGCTTAATGCGAGTGGTACGGAAGCAACACCATTTAGTGCAACAGTTAGTTAATAGTTAATAACACACTATAACACACACGGTAAATCGTTGATACTCTTATAAATAGTTATAAACATAGTATAAAGAAGATAGTTAAAGGATAAACATGGCACTAACAAAAGCAACACTCATAGACTTAAATTCAAATGAATTGATACTTGATTTAGACGCTGATACTAGTATCACGGCTGATACAGACGATACAATTCACTTTAAAATTGCAGGCGCTGATGAGTTAGTAATGACTGGTACTGCCCTTACCCCAGCTGTGGCTGATGGGTCGGCACTAGGTTCAACCGCCCTCGAATGGTCAGACATATTTCTTGCAGATAGTGCTACGATTCAGTTTGGTGCTGACCAAGATGTAACATTGACTCATGTTTCAGATAGTGGTCTTGCTTTAAAATCAACTGCAACAGGTGACGATAAACCAGTTACTCTAGTATTACAAACTGGTGAAACTGATATCGCTGCTAATGATGTATTAGGGGTACTTAACTTTCAGGCACCAGACGAAGGAACAGGCACAGACGCAGTTCTAGTTGCTGCTGGTATCGCTGCTATATCCGAAGGTGATTTTAGTTCCTCTGCTAATGCAACAAAATTAAGTTTTAGAACGGCTGTTTCAGCTGCTGCTTCTGAGACAATGAGTTTAACATCTAATGGTGATTTATTCTTGGCTGGTGGTCTTATCGACCTGAAAAATGATGGTAATGCTGTTTCACAAATAAAATTTTATTGCGAGAGTTCAAACGCTCACGCACAGACACTTATAGGGGCTCCACATGCTGAAAGTGGTTCAAACACTCTTACATTACCAAGTAGTGGTGGAAATGCTCGTTTAGTTTCAACAGCTTCAACAGCAACACTTACAAATAAAACATTAACAACTCCAATAATTGCTGAGATAGATTCGGGTTCAACAATCACACTTGACGCAACAACTGATATCATATTAGACGCTGACGGTGGAGATATATTCTTTAAAGATGGCGGCACTACATTTGGTAGTGCAACAAACACATCTGGTAATTTAATTATTAAATCAGGAACAACAACTGCTGCTACTTTTAGTGGCGCAAATGTTACTCTTGCGGGAACAGTTCAAGGTACAACAATTACTGCTACGACAGCATTTGTTCCAGATGCTTCAGACGGTGCAGCTTTGGGTACAACAGCATTAGAATTTTCAGACTTATTCCTGGCAGACGCTAGTACAATTCAATTTGGCGCTGACCAAGATGTAACTTTAACTCATGTTGCTGATACCGGTTTACTATTAAATGCTGCAATGAAAATTCAGTTCCGTGATTCTGCAATTCACATTAGTTCAACTGCCGATGGCGATTTAGCTATTGCTGCTGATGATGAAATAGACATTACTTCAACTCTAATAGATATTAATGGTAATGTAGAAATATCAGGAACAGCTGTTACGACAGGTGTACATACATTCACTGCCGTACCTGTTTTCCCAAATAACACAGTAGAAAGTGCTGATATTCAAGCAGACGCTATAACAGGTGCAAAAATAGCAGATGATGCTATCAATAGTGAACACTATACAGATGGTTCAATTGATACAGCACATATCGCTGATAATCAAGTTACTCTTGCTAAAATGGCTGGAGGTACTGACGGTAATCTTATTACTTATGATGCTTCTGGTGACCCAGCTTATGTTGCTACAGGTTCAGATGGACAAGTTTTGACTTCAACTGGTGCTGGTTCAGCTCCAGCTTTTGAAGCACTACCATCAAGTGGTAAAATTTTACAAGTACTGAGTCAAGTAGTTACAACAAAGTTTGCTACTACTTCTTCAAGTTTTACAGATACTGGACTTACTCGAGCTATAACTCCTTCTGCTTCAAATAGTAAAGTTTTAGTTACAGTAGCAGGATTGTTTGGAACAGGTGAGGGGGGAGCAAATAATTTTGTTCAAGTCCTTAGAGGAAGTACACAATTAGGTGCTCAAGTATCTATTAAACAAGCACTAAATGATGGAGCTGGTATTATTCGAACTATAGTTTTCTTAGATTCACCAAATACTACAAGTGGAGTTACTTATAAAGTGCAGATGAAAGTAGCTAGTAATGAAGGATTTATGAATAGAGATAATAGTGATAATGCAATAGGTTTTAGTACCATTACAGTACAGGAGGTAGGTGCATAATGAAGGCAATATATACATTATATTCAAATGTAGTAACAATTAGAGAAGAAGTAGATGGTTCTGTATTAGCATTTGATAAAGATAACAACGCCGTAGAAATAAATATGACTGATGTAAACAATTGGGTAGACCCAAATGCTTACATACAAAAAAGATTAGATGAATACCCAGCATGGGGCGCACAACTAGATAAAATATATCACAACGGTATTGATGCTTGGAAAGCAGATATTAAAAAAATAAAAGATAAATATCCAAAGCCTGAATAATAATATAAATATAAGAAAAGGAATTAAATAGAAAATGGCATATATCGGAAAAGCACCAGTTAACGGATTTCACAGTAAACAGACACTTTCTACTGATGGAAGTACAACTACTTTCACACTAGACTTTACTGTTGCTGATGAGACCTCATTAATTGTATCCGTTGGCGGTGTATTACAGGAACCAAAAGTTGCATACAACTTAGCGGGCGGCGGTACTAGTATAGTATTCACAGCGGCTCCTGCAGCTACTGATACTGCTTATATACAATATCTTGGACAGGCAATTGTTCAAAACCTTTTAGATATAAATGGTGCGGCTCTAATTTTAGATGCTGATGGTGATACAACAATAACAGCAGATACAGATGACCAGATTGATATTGCAATCGCAGGTGCTGATGACTTTCAATTCACAGCAAATAAATTTAGTGTACTAACAGGAAGTAATCAATCTTTTGCTGATAGTGCAAAAGGATTATTTGGTACTGGTGATGATTTAGAAGTCTATCACGATGGTACTAATTCATATATTGCAAACAAAACAGGTGCTTTAAAAATTGCAACTGAAACATCAGGTATTGCATTAACAATAGGACATACTACAAGTGAAACAACGGTTGCTGATAACTTAACAGTTACAGGTAATTTAACTGTTGGTGGCGCTACAAGTTTTGGTGATTTTGATATTACAAATGTTGGTAGTATTGCTCTTGATACAATTACAAATGACGGCACAGATATTACTTTAGATTCTTCTGCCGATATTGTCGTAGATGCTGCTGGTGGTAATGTAGAATTTAAAGACGCAGGTACTTTACAACTTACTTTAGATATGGACGGCACCGCAGGTGCTCAAGTTATTCAACTTGGTGTTGACTCAGACGATTTAATTTTCAAACAGTATGACGGAACAACTGTTCTAACTTTAGATGATGATACAACTGTTAAAGTTGCAACAGACTTAACAATTGGTGATGACGCAAGTCTAATTTCAGATGCAGCCGTTTTAAATTTTGGTGCTAACTCTGAAATAAAATTAACTCATGTACATGACACAGGATTATTATTAAACGCTGCTAGTGTTCTTCAATTTAGAGATTCTGCTATCAATATCGGTTCGCCAGCAGATGGTGATTTAGACATTAATGCTGATGACGAAATAGAATTAAACTCAACTTTAATCGACATTAATGGTAATGTAGAGATTAGTGGAACAGCTGTTACAACAGGCGTTCACACATTTACGGCAGTTCCTGTATTCCCTAATAACACAGTAGAATCTGCTGATATTCAAGCAGACGCTATAACAGGCGCTAAAATTGCTGATAACGCTATCGATAGTGAACACTATACAGATGCAAGTATTGACTTAGCACATATGAGTGCTAACTCAATAGACACTAACCAATATGTAGATGGTAGTATTGATTTAATACATCTATCAGACAATAGTGTAGATAGTAGATGCTATGTTGATTCAAGTATTGATGCAGCTCACATAGGAAGTAATTCAGTAACAACAGCAAAGATTAATGCTGATGCTGTAACAGGCGCTAAGATAGCAGATGATGCTATTAATTCAGAACACTACACAGACGGTTCAATTGACACAGCCCACATTGCTGATGGTCAAGTTACAATTGGTAAATTAGCAACTGCTGTATTAACAGGTGCAACTGATATTGGTGCTGCTTTAGTAGACGCTGATTTAATGTTAGTTGACGATGGTGCTGGCGGCACATTAAGAAAAAGTGCTATGTCAAGAATTAAAACATACATTGGTGGTACTGGAAAAGTCGCACAGGTAGTACAAGTGTTTAAAACATCTGTATTTTCAACTACTTCATCTACTCTTGTTGATGTTACAGGACTAACTGTTGCTATTACTCCTACAGCATCAAATAGTAAAGTGCTTGTCATAGTTAATACTACTGGTTCAGCAACTGACAATTCAGCTCAAGTATTATTAAGAGGCTCTACAGTTATTGGAGGTGGAGCAGCTGCGAGTAATAGAACGCAATCTTATGGTGGTAGTATGTTGAACTTTGGGCAACCTGCTCAAGCACCTTATGGTATAACAGTTTTAGATTCTCCAGCCACAACCGATGCAGTTACTTATAAAATTCAAGCAGGAGCTGTTGGTGGGGGAACTACTTACTTCGGTAGAGACACAGCAGATAATGACAATGCACAACATGCTAGAACACCACAACAAATAACATTAATGGAGATATTAGCATAATGGCAGATTTACACAAAGCAATAAGAGCGATACACGATACAACAGTTTCTATAGACGGAGGTACTAAGGCCGATATTACAGCATTAGATAGTTCTGGAAATGAAATTTCTATAAATTGGTCAGACGTAGAAGCTTGGACAGACCCAAATGGTTACAAATTAGATAGAGCAATAGCATATCCAAATGTGGACGTTTTTATGGAAGCATATACAGAAAAGGAAATAGGTGGTAGTTCTACAAAGTGGAATGCATATGTAACTGCTTATAACAAAGTTAGAAGTGATAATGCTAAACCTGAATAAGTAGTCTATCCGTCTCTTTTCTTAAATTATAAATAGTACTACAATAAGATAGGAATGATTAATGGCAACAATACAGAATATTACTATCGACCAAGATTGTGATTATACTGAAACACTAACAGTAAAAGACTCAACAGGAACAGTAGTTGATTTATCAAATGAAACGATAACTGCTACATTGAGGAAAACACACCTCGCTACCACATCAACATCTTTTACCACAGCAAAAGTAAGTGCAACTGATGGCACTTGTTCAATCACATTAACAGACGCTGTAACAGGTGCTCTTTCAATAGGTCGATATGTTTGGGATTTAACTACAACGGATTCATCTGGTTTAGTTACTAGAAGAATAGAGGGAAGAGCAACGATAACGCCAAGCGTAAGTAGATAATTATGATAGATATTGATCCAGATATAGAAAAACAAATCTCACTCATTCAAGAAGAAAAATTAAATTCTAAACTCAAAGAAGATATAAAAAAAGTTGTCAAGGTCGCAGAACAACCAACAGAAAAATTAGTAGATTTTTTCTCTGTAATTGCTGATGAAAAAAAACAAACAAAAGAAAGAGTTGCTAAATCAGAAAAGAAAATAGCTAATATAGAAGAATTATTTTCTTCTTTAAAAAAAGAGAAAAAGAAAGCAGAACCAAAAAAACAAAAAGAATTATTACTAGAACCTGAAGAAGAAGTAAAAGAACAAACAGTTAGTGAAGTTCTACAAGATGAGTTAGACCCAATAGAATCAGATACAAGCATAATTGGGCAAGTAACTAAAAAACTTTCAGAAATGAAAGTTGCTAATGAACTAGATAAAGAAAAATTAAAAACTTTAGATAGAATAACCTCTTTAGATGAAATGAAAAAAGAGTTTGTTAGATTTAAAGAAGTTGTTACTAAACAAATGGGTTCAATTGGTGGTGGCGGTGAAGTTAATTTAGCAAGATTAGATGATGTTGATACTGATACTGCTCTAATAGATAAAAGAGTTTTACAATACGACGGCGCAACTGGTAAGTTTGTAGGTACAACTTTAGAAACTGAAGATTTAATTTTAGATGGTACAGACGCAAGTGGTTCAAATGCTGGCGATAGATTAGTTATGGATGGCACAGATTCATCATCTTCAAACGCAGGTGATGGTGTAGATTTACAAGATGGTACTTTTGGTGCCCCAGCACTAGATTTAAGTGCTGTAGACCAAGACGTTTTACCAGATACAACCGATTCAAGAAATTTAGGTAGTGCATCAAAAAGATGGAATGATTTATTTCTTTCTGGTGATACAATTGACCTTGCAGGCGCAACAATAAGTGCTGATGGCACAGGGACAATTGCAATATCAGCAACAGGTGCAACACTACCTGCTGGTTCAAAAGCAGGAATAAATGAATTAGCCGTTTTATCATCTAGTGGTGAAACTTTACAGCCTTCAAGAGTAGTACCTTTCTTTACTGCTTCTGGTGGACTAAATACTAAAAATACAGAATTTGAGTTTAATTCATCTATTGATACTCGAACAACATTTACAGGAACAAAAACATTTACATTGGCAAATGGTTCAGCACTAACTGATAGTGATACAACCATTTTTCAATTTTAGGAATAAATTATGGCAAATAAAACACCAATAAGAGCAGTATTCAATGACGCTGGTACGGCAACAGGTCTTGCTGAATTTCAGACAGGCGATTCAGTACCTCTATCACATGGTGGTATTGGGGCCGCATTATCAATAGGTAGTGCAGGTCAAGTTTTAAAAGTTAATTCACAAGCAAGTGCTTTAGAGTTTGGTGTTGTAGAAGCAATTGTAAATATTGATAATGCAACTAACTTAACAAGTAACACATTAGTAGCAAGTGATTTACTTTTATTATCTGACGGTGGTACTGAAGGTAGAGTAGCACTATCACAAGTAGATACTTTATTTAAAGGTACGACACAAACCCTCACAAATAAATCAATTGATTTAGACGCTAATACACTTACAGGAACTTTAACAGAATTTAATAGTGCATTACAGAGTGAGAGTTTTGCTGGTCTTGCAGCTACTCAAACATTAACAAATAAAACAATAGATTTAGGCGCAAACACACTTACAGGAACTTTAGCAGAATTTAATAGTGCTTTACAAAGTGAAAGTTTTGTTGGTCTTGCGGCTGCACAAACTCTTACAAATAAATCTTTAACAGCACCAACAATAACTGGCGTAGTAACAGCAACAGGTGCTGTCTTTGCAGGTGCTAGTCCACTTGTATTTGAAGGTGCAACTGCAAACGCTTTTGAAACAACTTTTGCAATTACAGACCCAACAGCAGATAGAACAGTTACAATTCAAGACGCTTCTGGTACAGTTGCATATCTAACAGATATTACAGGCGGTGGTGCGTCAGAGTTCTCAACTGTTAAAGTTAATACAAGTGTTATATTTGAAGGCGCAACTGATGACGCACATGAAACAACTTTAGCTGCTGTTGACCCAACAGGAGATAGAACAGTATCATTACCAAATGCTACTGATACACTAGTAGGTAAAGCAACAACTGATACACTTACTAATAAGAGTATTGATAGTGATAATAACACAATTACAAATATTGTTAATGCAGATATTAAATCAGCAGCTGCAATTGCATTTAGTAAAATGGCAGACTTAACTGCTTCAAGAGCATTAGTTTCTGATGGCAATGGTGATGTATCTGTGAGTGCTGTAACATCAACTGAAATAGGATATCTTGATGGAGTTACTAGTGCTATACAAACACAATTAGATAACAAATCAAGTAAAGCCTTTGCAATCGCTCAAGCAGTCGCATTAGGATAGTTATAAATAGTTATAAAGGAAGAATAATATATGGCAGTCCCAAGTACAAAAGCATCACTAAAAGAATACTGTCTACGAGCATTAGGTAAGCCTGTAATTGATATAAATGTTGATGACGACCAAGTAGATGATAGAATAGACGAGGCAGTACAATATTTCTGTCAATATCATACAGACGGTGTTGAGAGAATGTATCTAAAATATGAAGTGACGGCAGCCGATATAACTCGTATGACTACTGATACATCTGAATCGGTTACAGAGAATAGTGTTACCACTACATGGAAACAAGGAAATAACTTTCTTATAGTTCCTGAAACTGTTATCTCAGTTGTCAATGTATTTCCTTTATCTGATAGAGCAAACTTAAATATGTTTGATGTTAGATATCAATTAAGATTAAACGACCTATACGATTTCTCATCTACAAGTATTGTACATTATCAGATGACAATGCAACATTTAGACTTTCTTGACCATATATTAGTAGGAGAGAAACCTATGAGATTTAATCATCTATCAAATAAATTATTTCTTGATATGGACTGGAACAATGATATTACAGCAGGTGAATTTTTAATCTTTGAGGTTTTTAGAAGATTAGACCCTGCAACAAGTACAGATATGTTTGATGACCTTTATTTAAAAAGATATACAACCACTTTAATTAAAAAACAATGGGGACAAAATCTTTCAAAATTTTCAGGTACTGCTATGTTAGGTGGGGTTACTCTAAATGGACCTGAATTATTCTCTACAGCAATTCAAGAACAAAGACAGTTAGAGGAAGAAATTAGAAGTAACTATGAAGAACCTGCCCACATGCAACAAGGATAATTAAATGCCAACTAATGTCTATTTTGACACAGGCACAACATCTGAGCAAAGACTATACGAAGATTTAATTATAGAACAGCTCAAGATTTACGGCCAAGATGTCTTTTACTTACCAAGAAAGATTGCTAATAAAGATACAATCCTTGGTGAGGATCCTGCAAGCTCATTTGATGACTCATACATCATTGAAATGTATGTGGACAATACTGATGGATATATGGGCGAACAAGAGATTATTAAAAAGTTTGGTTTAGAATTAAGAGATGATATTACTTTTACTTTATCTAAATTGAGATGGGAAACTCTAGTAGGTAATAATTCAGATTTAGTTGCTGATAGACCACAAGAGGGGGATTTAGTTTATTTCCCTACAACAAAATCATTCTTTGAAATACAGTTTGTAGAACATGAACAACCGTTCTATCAACAAGGCGCTTTACCAACATACAAGTTATCTTGTACTCGATTTGAATACAGTTCAGAAAGAATTGATACTGGTATTGCTCAGATTGATAGTGTTGAAGATAGTCTATCAACTGATACAATGAATTTCCAATTTAGTTTAGAAAATGAAACTGGTTCTTTTGTTTTAGAAAATAGTATTGGTGCAATAGATTATATAATTAATGAAAGTTTCACAATGGCAACACAATCACCTACTGACCAAGGCCAGGCATTTGAAACGGCTGCAGGAACAAATACTTCATCAACGGCTGATGATATATTAGACTTCAGCGAAAGAAATCCATTTGGGGAGGTTGACGAATACTAATGTTTGGAGAACACTTTTACCACAAGAAAATTCGTAATACTGTTATTGCGTTTGGTACAATATTTAATAATATAAATATTAAGAGATTAGATTCTAGCGGAAATCCTTTACAAAATATTAAAGTACCTTTATCATATTCACCAAAAGAAAAGTTTTTAGCCAGATTAGATGCACAACAGGACCTAAATGGGGACGATTCATCTGTGGCAATCACTCTACCTCGATTGTCATTTGAAGTTACTGGATATAGTTACGATGGCGGTCGTAAGTTAAATAAGAATCAAAAGATAACTAAAGTAACAACAAATGCCGACACCTCTAAACTGAATAGTCAATACACACCTGTGCCTTATAATGTTGAATTTGCTTTAAGTGTTTATGTTGCTAATTCAGATGACGGATTACAGATAATAGAACAAATACTTCCATAC